>Ga0118677_10000382_pt1 | contig 96824 bp, 66 predicted proteins | sample AliMusrvi5mmetaG_FD_86154 | JGI IMG/M metagenome (GOLD analysis project Ga0118677, IMG submission 86154) | reverse complement strand
GGTAATAGATAAACTCCTCTTTCATGAAAAAACCAACACTGCTGTTTATCAGCTTCGTGGTCGCCGGAAATATGGGTAGTTGCATTTGCATAGGTGGTGGTATTTATGCAAAAATACGACAATTTGATTTGCCGCCGCCAAATTATTACTTGATTATTTTATAGTCTGTTATCACTATGAGATCAGGAAATCTGATTATATTCGATAAGTCTTTTTTGCTTATTACTAATCAGAGTCCTTCTCAAATTTTCATAATCTCAGATCAGCATTCCTCTGACAATCCTTGTGCCAAAACTTCCTCCCTCCTTCTTGCCCATCGGAATAGCTACAATGACTTTCCGGTTTCCGTGTTCGTCAATTTAATCAGGCCAAACACAGAGTTGGCAGGTGTTCCGGGGAATCATCCGGATCAGTACCATTAGCGAAAGAAATAATACCATTCCTGAAGTTTACCGTGGGCGGATTGTATTTGCTGTGGGTTGCGCTGTCGCAGTTCCCTGAGTTAAACTAAACCAACACGGCACTATCCGACAATACCCTGTTCCTATTCCCTTATATAAGAGTAAATAAACTTTGGAAAGGTCAAGAAACGAATTTCAGGATTTACGATGCGAGTTGTCCGGAATAACTACTGATTACCAGTTATAAAGATGTTTTTGAAATTCATGGCATGCTGTTTTGGGTTGGTATAAAGGATATCAGATTAAAGATGATAAAATTACACTGCAAATTCAATTGCAACGGTAAGTATTTAACAACATATCCGATTTCAAACAGATATAAACGCTTACTTCCGGATGTATACGGAAGTAAGCGTTTAATGACCGACTTCTCCAACAGCCAATTCTAACTTTGAATAATTAATTTACAATTTTCTATCCACAGGGCCTAAACATCTATTATGAAGACCATTATGCGATGTTGCTTTTATCGCACTATACTTGCTTTCGCGGGTATAATGATCTTATCTTGGATACCGGTAAGTGGACAGAATGCCGGTTCTATCGCAGTCAATAGAAACGCACTTTACAATTCATATACCCCAGCTCAACTGGTCCAGAATGTTTTGATTACAGGCTGCCTTAGTGCAAGTAACGTGCAATGGAGCGGCTATTTCAATGCCACGGACCCCACTCGCAGGCAATTGGGTTATTTCAACAAAGGAACCTCCAATTTCCCGATCAGTGATGGACTAATCCTCTCATCAGGTTATGTTTCCGATGCTGAGGGTCCAAATAACAGGACAAATAGAAGTGATACGGATCCACCACGACCGGGAATACATGGTCTCGGGGATGTCGACCTCACAACTATTGCCGGAGTTGCAACTCATGATGCAGCGATATTACAGTTTGATTTTATTCCCGCAGGCAATACACTTGAATTCCAATATGTCTTTTCTTCTGAAGAATACCTGGAATTTGTTGACGCAGGATATAATGATGCTTTTGGTTTTTTCTTGTCCAGACCCGGTTTCAACCTGGGGCCATTCACAAACAATGCAACTAATATAGCACTTATTCCATTAACATTAACTCCAGTTACGATTGATAACGTTAATGATGTGACAAATGCTGGCTATTACATCAATAATCCAACAGGAACACTCAGTACTCAATACGATGGAATGACTGTTGTGATGACGGCTACATATCCGGTTGTGCCATGTACAACATATCATATAAAACTTGCGGTTGGCGACGCACATGACTATGTTTATGATTCGGCAGTATTTCTTAAAGCGCGTAGTTTTAATTCCGAACCCATCGGTGCCTCAAATATAAATACGAATGTAAATTTGCCCGATTTCTCCAGCATTTTTGAAGGATGCCCCGGAAATCAGATAGTTCTTCAGCGTGACGCAGCAAATATCTCGCAACCTGCTACTGTTCAAATCCTTTATAGTGGTACCGCAACAAACGGAGTTGATGTTAAAACTACATCCGGACTTCCACTCCCCGCTTTAGTAACCATTCCGGCAGGACAAACAACCTATACAATAGATTATTATGCGGTTGATGATGGTATTCCAGATGCTGGTGAAGTACTGAACATCCAGGTTTTGCAATCCTGCCCATGTGATCCGAATCCTGTCTACATTACGAAGAAAATAACAATATGGGAAAAGAACCTAGCCGTATCGGCCATGCCAAGCAATGTTTCGTGTAATTCGGTAAACAGCGGTTCAATAACTGCAATAACGACGAATGGATCAGGAGAAAATCTTTTTTCCATAGACGGAGTAACCTGGCAAGCCTCCAATCTTTTCACGGGTTTATCACCAGGATCTTATGTTATACAAGCGAAAAATTTAGGGAGTTGTGCAGATCCGGTCTCGACAACGGCTGTAATAGGCCTTGCCAATACCATTGTCGCAAATGCCGGGCCAGATGTTTCTGTTTGCACAGGAAATTCAGTTGAATTGCAAGGTTCTGGTGGAAGTCTTTATTCATGGAGTCCGCAAAATGGTTTAAGTGATCCGAATATATCAAATCCTATTGCCAATCCTTCGTTAACTACGACATATACATTAACCGTGACAGATCCCACAGGATTGTGCCATTCTTCCGATGATGTAATTGTCACTGTAAACCAAAGTCCTGTGGCAGGAATAACCCCACCTGGCGGGGATGTTTGCATAGGAAACACTAGTATTGATCTTACAGCATCGGGTGGTGGTACTTATTTATGGAATTTGGTACCCTCACAAACAACTCCATCCATTACAGTCGAGCCTGCCTCAAGCACAAGTTATACCGTCATAGTAACTGGAGCAAACGGATGTATGGCTAATGCTACAGCAAATGTGATTGTTCATCCTTTGCCAACCGCAGTGATCAGTGGTACAAATACGGTTTGTAGCGGAACCCAGGCTGAATTATCTGTAACATTAACAGGGACTGCCCCCTGGACTATTCAATATTCTGACGGAGTAACAACCTTAACAAAATTTGCCAGTACTTCCCCCTACAATTTTCTGGTATCGCCCCCAACTACAACTACCTATACATTAGTAAATGTAACAGATTTATGGGGTTGTTCGGGTACAGACATAACAGGTTCGGCAACTATTAATATTTTGCCGCTACCTACTGCCCCCACCTCTGCAACAGTTGATCATTCAGGGTTTTGCCCGGGTTCATATACCGATATCACCTTAACTGCAAGCGGTGGAGACTATGGAACAAGCATCAACTGGTATAAAGGTAGTTGCCTTAGTACCGTGATTGGTACAGGTCCTTCATTAACTATTCCGGCTCCAGCTGCAACGACGACCTATTATGCAAGCAACGTAAATTCCTGTGGCGTTTCGGCTTGTTTACCGGTATCTGTTACAATTTTAACAGCTCCAACTGCGCCTAATACAATAACCACGGGTACTAATCCTTATTCTTATTGTACAGGTACATCCTTGTCCCTACCCTATAGATTACAAGCAAATGGGGCAGTAAACGCAACCGGATATGAATGGTATAAAGATGTAGGTTGTGGTATTGGCGTACCTGTACAGTCAGGATCATCGAATATTCTTTCTTTAGCAACTGCGCCATCCGCACCTTCAACAGATTATCTGGTACGTTCAACAAATTCGGACGGCTGTAAATCTTCAAACTGTGCACTTTTAACCATTACTGTATTCCCGCTAAGTGTCGGAGGTAGTATAAGTAGTCCTGATCCCACGACAGTATGCAGCGGGGGAAATACAGGCACATTAAATTTAAACGGTCAAACTGGAAACGTAATACGATGGGAAATATCTGCTACAGGTGGAGCTCCCTGGACAGCGATAACAAATACTACTACGAGTCTCACCTACAACAACCTTACAGCGACCACTTGGTACAGGGCTGTGGTTCAAAGCGGGTCAGGTACCAATATCTGCAGTCCGGCAAATAGCTCCACCGCTACAATCACTGTAAACCCGTTACCTGTTCCATCAATTGCGGGATCTGTAACAGCATGTTTTAATACAATAACCAACACCTATACGACTGAATCAGGTATGTCGAGCTATGTATGGGCAGTCAGCGCAGGGGGTACAATAACAAATGGGAACGGTACAAATGCAATCACAGTAACATGGAATACGTTAGGCGCTCAAACTGTTAGCGTGAATTACGTTAATGCAAACGGGTGTACCGCAGTAACTTCATCGGTTAAAAATATAACTGTCAATCCATTACCTGTTCCAACAATCACAGGACCTACATCAGCCTGCCTGAATTCAACAACAAATACCTACACAACTGAATCCGGTATGTCTGGCTATTTATGGTCAGTGGGTGCAGGTGGTACGATAACAAACGGCAGTGGAACTAACGCAATTACAGTTACATGGAATAGTCCAGGTTCTCAAACCGTAAGTGTGAATTATACGAATGCAAATGGATGTGTAGCAGCTATACCCACTAATTACAATGTAACAATCAATCCATTGCCTATACCTTTGATTAATGGATCTGCAACTGCTTGTATTGGTTCCACAACCAATACATACACCACCGATACCGGCATGTCTGGTTATACCTGGAATATCAGTGCCGGTGGAACAATCACTGCAGGTTCAGGAACAAATACGATTACTGTTACCTGGAATGCCATAGGTGCTCAGACCATAAGCGCTAATTATATCAATGCAAATGGATGTACAGCTGCGAGCCCAACCCTTTACAATATAACTGTGAGTGCGTTGCCAGTTCCGACAATTACCGGGCCTTCTTCTGTTTGTATAAATACTGACTATACATTTACTACTGAAGCCGGAATGTCAAATTATACATGGCAAGTGACCGGAAGTGGCACTATCACTTCCGGAGCCGGAACAAATTCGATTACAGCAAGATGGACCGGCACAGGAGCTAAAACCGTCAGAGTTATTTATACAAATGCAAGTGGATGTACGGCTGCTCAATTCATTTATAATGTAACAGCCGTAACAACACCACCTACACCAACGTCAATAACACCAAGCCTGGCAATTACATATTGCGCAAGTTCGCCGCCGCTTGGAACATTTAGACTTACTGCAACACCTCTAGTTTCTGGTCTTACTTATGAATGGTATACCGGCAGTTGTGGCGGAACATTATTTTCATCATCCACCAATAATTTTACTACAATTCCGACACCAGCATCCACAATTACCTATTGGGTGAGGACTACGAATGCATGCGGTTCTTCAGGCTGTTACAGCATAACGATTACCGTTTACCCTTCAAGTGTTGGAGGCACTATTGCCAGTGATGCAACAGTTTGTAATGGAAACAATTCAGGAATACTTACGCTAAGCGGAAATATCGGAAATGTAATTCGATGGGAATCCTCGACTAACGGGGGAGGTACGTGGAATAATATCGCCAATACTTCTTCCAGCCAATCATATGCAAATCTAACCCAAACTACACAATACCGGGCGATGGTTCAAAGTGGCACCTGCGCCTCAGTATATTCAGGTATTGCGACAATTACAACGGCCTCTGTATTAAATGCAGGCGCACATAATACAACTGCTTTAAACGAATGTGTCGGTTATAATCCCGCACAATTAGATATCAATAATCCAGTAACATCTGGTGGTATATTACCATATACTTTTAATTGGCAAATAAATGGAGTTAGTGTCGGCGCTCCCTCCTTGCCTTCTTACGATCCACCAGCAATTGCGGTTGCAGGAGTATATAATTACAATTGTGTCATTACAGATGCGTGTAATACAATAGTTTCCACATCCGCTAAATCAATTACCATAGTTCCGGATCCCACAGTTACAATTAACGGGGCAGGAGCAGTGTGCCAGAATTTATCGGCTACATTAACAGCAACTATTTCTGGAGGAACCGGGAGCTATAATTATAAATGGGAATCAGGGCCAACTGCTACGGGTCCCTGGACAACGATATCCGCTGCAACATTGCCAACCTATTCACCTCTAACTTCGGCCACTGGGACTATTTACTATCAGGTCACAATTTCACCGGCTTTCGGTTCATGCAATAATGCAACATCAACTTCGGTTGCCGTCATTGTAAATCCATTACCCACAACTTCCTCAATATATCATCATTAAACAAAACAATATAATGACACTAAATAAAATATAAAAATACGTACCATGGAATCACACCTAAAAATAATACGATGGCTTTGTCTGCTCCTATTCTCATCCGGAATAACTGCACGATCGCACATGTTATCGCTTATCCGATGGTTCTGGCGACCAGATGATCCGGACCATTACTTCAAAAAAACAACCATCAAAAAAAGAGAACGAAACAAACAATTATTACAAATGATACCAAAAATCCGGATACAACTGTTAAGGTGGCTTAGTCTGCTGCAATATTCTGCCTGCACTGGCAGTATTGTCCTGAAGCTATCTCAATATGCCTTATTCCGACGAACACCGGCACTATTGCCTATAAATGAGAACTATAAAACTTTAAAATATAAATCAATAAATGAATAAACAATGAAAACTAATCTTCAATTTTTACGATGGCTGATGCTGCTCATGCTCTCGGTGAGTGCATTAGGGACTTGGGCACAAGTTGGAGGACTAACTCAAACAGGAGGTATGACTGTTTGTCTTAATTCAACAGAGCCTTACGGTGTTATGCCAACAGCTGGCTCCACTTATACGTGGAGTATTATAGCAGGGTCCGGAGGAGCAGGTACCATTACAAATGGCGCGGCACCTAACAACCTAATATCTATCAAATGGACAAACCCCGGAACTTGTACGTTAACAGTTACAGAATTAAATTCTTCAAATTGCTCTGCTGTAATTAATTCAATATTAATTACAGTTTTACCTGACTTGCTTGCAGGATCAGCAGCAGCAAATCAGACCATTTGCTACAATACAGTACCTGCACCGCTTACATCGGTTAATGCAACTGGTGGAACAGGCAGCTACACTTATCAATGGGATTCTTCGCCTGATGGTAGTACATGGACAGCAATTGCAGGCGCGACTACTTCCGGTTATGCTCCGACAGCTCTTACAGCAACAACTTACTATCGTTTGCACCAAACTTCAGGTACTTGCGGTACAGTGACTACTAATACCGTTATAATCACAGTACAGCCTAACCTCAGTGCAGGATCAGCAGCAGCAAATCAAACCATTTGCTACAATACAGTACCTGCACCGCTTACATCGGTTAATGCAACCGGCGGAACGGGTAGCTACACTTACCAATGGGATTCTTCTCCTGATGGTTCTACCTGGACAGCAATTGCAGGCGCAAATAATTCCGGTTATGCTCCGGCAGCCCTGACAACTACGACTTACTATCGTTTGCACCAGTCCTCAGGCACTTGCGGTACAGTGACTACTAATACAGTCATAATCACAGTACAGCCTGACCTTGTTGTTGGATCAGCAGCAGCAAATCAAACGATTTGCTACAATACAGTACCTGCACCGCTTACATCGGTTAATGCAACCGGCGGAACTGGCAGCTACACTTACCAATGGGATTCTTCGCCTGATGGTACTACCTGGACAGCAATTGCAGGCGCAACTAATTCCGGTTATGCTCCGGCAGCTCTGACAACAACGACTTACTATCGTTTACACCAGGCCTCAGGTACTTGCGGTACAGTAACTACTAATACAGTCATAATCACAGTACAGCCTAACCTCATTGCAGGATCAGCAGCAGCAAATCAGACCATTTGCTACAATACGGTACCTGCACCGATTACATCGGTTAATGCAACTGGCGGAACTGGCAGCTACACTTACCAGTGGGATTCTTCGCCTGATGGTAGTACATGGACAGCAATTGCAGGCGCAACTAATTCCGGTTATGCTCCAACTGCTATGACAACTACAACTTACTATCGTTTAATTCAGTCCTCAGGCACTTGCGGTACAGTGACTACTAATACAGTTATAATAACAGTACAGCCTAACCTGATTGCAGGATCAGCAGCAGCAAATCAGACTATTTGCTACAATACAGTACCTGCACCGCTTACATCTGTTAATGCAACAGGAGGAACGGGTAGCTACACTTACCAATGGGATTCTTCTCCTGATGGTTCTACCTGGACAGCAATTGCAGGCGCAACTACTTCTGGTTATGCTCCAACAGCTCTGACAACTACGACTTACTATCGTTTGCACCAGGCTTCAGGTACTTGCGGTACAGTGACAACTAATACAGTCATAATCACAGTACAGCCTAACCTGATTGCAGGATCAGCAGCAGCAAATCAGACCATTTGCTACAATACAGTACCTGCACCGCTTACATCGGTTAATGCAACCGGCGGAACGGGCAGCTATACTTACCAATGGGATTCTTCGCCTGATGGAAGTACATGGATAGCAATTGCAGGCGCAACTACTTCTGGTTATGCTCCAACAGCTCTGACAACTACGACTTACTATCGTTTGCACCAGGCTTCAGGTACTTGCGGTACAGTGACTACTAATACAGTAATAATCACAGTACAGCCGAACCTGAATGCAGGATCAGCAGCAGCAAATCAGACCATTTGCTACAATACAGTACCTGCACCGCTTACATCGGTTGATGCAACCGGCGGAACGGGTAGCTACACGTACCAATGGGATTCTTCTCCTGATGGTAGTACATGGACAGCAATTGCAGGCGCAACTACTTCTGGTTATGCTCCAACAGCTCTGACAACTACGACTTACTATCGTTTACACCAGACTTCAGGTACTTGCGGTACAGTGACAACAAATACAGTCATAATCACAGTGCAGCCTAACCTCATTGTAGGATCAGCAGCAACAAATCAAACCATTTGCTACAATACAGTACCTGCACCGCTTACATCGGTTAATGCAACCGGCGGAACTGGAAGCTACACTTACCAATGGGATTCTTCTCCTGATGGTTCTACCTGGACAGCAATTGCAGGCGCAACTACTTCTGGCTATGCACCTACAGCTCGGACAGCTACGACTTATTATCGTTTGCACCAGACTTCAGGCACTTGCGGTACAGTGACGACTAATACAGTCATAATCACAGTACAGCCTGACCTTGTTGTTGGATCAGCAGCAGCAAATCAAACGATTTGTTACAATAGCGTACCTGCACCGCTTACATCGGTTAATGCAACCGGCGGAACTGGAAGCTATACTTACCAATGGGATTCTTCGCCTGATGGTACTACCTGGACAGCAATTGCAGGCGCAAATAATTCCGGTTATGCTCCGGCAGCCCTGACAACTACGACTTACTATCGTTTGCACCAGTCCTCAGGCACTTGCGGTACAGTGACTACTAATACAGTCATAATCACAGTACAGCCTAACCTCGTTGTAGGATCAGCAGCAGCAAGTCAGACGATTTGTTACAATACGGTACCAACACCGCTTACATCTGTTAATGCCACCGGCGGAACTGGAAGCTATACATACCAATGGGATTCTTCTCCTGATGGAACTACCTGGACAGCAATTGCAGGCGCAACTAATTCTGGTTATGCTCCGGCAGCTCTGACAACTACGACTTACTATCGTTTACACCAGACTTCAGGTACTTGCGGTACAGTGATAACTAACACAGTGAAAATCACAGTCAATCCATTACCTGTTCCAACAATTACAGGTGAATCACCCGTTTGCGCAACTACTACAGGTGTTATTTATACAACAGAAACTGGAATGTCCAACTATGTTTGGTCCATTAGTGCTGGTGGTACAATTACTACTGGTGGTACGGCCACTGACCATACTGTTACTATAACGTGGAATACGGCTGGAGCTCAATCGGTTTCAGTAAATTACACGAATGCTAATGGTTGTACAGCTGCTAGCCCAACCGTTAATCCTGTAACGGTCAATGCTCTGCCAGCTACATCACTAATCTATCACAATTAGTCAAAGAATTAATTACATGGATTGTACAATAAACCATATCGAAAAAACCATACAGTCCGCTGCCTCAAAGGCAGTTGGGCGGTATGGCCATGGTTTGCTGGTTGGCCGGCAACCAAGGGCTCCCAATAATTCTATCAGTCTTTAGTTATCGTTCTTCCAGTGACTCGAGACTGATTCGCAACATTTCTTCGATCAGCGGATTGACCATGTCATTCGCTGTCGGGTATTAAAACTGAGCTAATTAAACAGCTTAAACCTGAAATGGTATCTGCTCATTAACAGGTTTTAATGCTGTTAGGAGGCTGTTCGAATTTAACTATCAGATGATTGTCTGATAAAACAGGAGACTTATGTTGAAACGGTTTAGATATATGATCATGTTGGCCTTAGCGCTGACCGGCTATTTAAAAGCCGGAGCGCAGATGGCTATGCCTGATTATGTCTATATCGGATCAACCAAGCATTATAATGTAGATCTAACTACTGGCTCAACCTATACCTGGAAAATTGATGGAGAAGTACAATCTTCAATCACGAATGAAATTGATATTACCTGGAATACACCCGGGACTTTTACTTTGTCCGTACAGGAACTTCCGGCAGACGGATGCCAGGGACCTATTCGATCGGGAGAAGTGTATGTTTACCAGTTTGCCTTACCTGATCCTTTAAACGAATGTGTTGAAAAAATTCATAACGCCTACTATAATGCTGTTGTGAAAGAAGTTATTATTGAGCTTCCTGATTATTACATATTTAAATCGGGAGATACCAGGCTTGATTTAAGCCCGTCCAACTTTGCTAATATTATCCCGCCATCGTGCGCGATAGAAATCCATTGGCAGATTGATTTCTCACCAACTCCGGACCCCATAACACATCTTCCTGTAACCAAACCTTCAGTTTCTGGTATAGGTCAGCCATCAGCATTTGGAACCAATATTCTATTCCCGGGTGATGGGGTAAATTTTAACAGCGTGGTTCACACAATAACTTATCAGGTAGTCGATTGCCATGGCCATATATCTTATACAAACAGCCAAACGATTACCATCAAACCAAGACCCAAAATTTTATAAATGTCAATATATGAAACCATTAAATATAAAATAAGATGAAACAAATTAGCATGAGTAAAACAGAGGTACAGAACCAAAAAAGGCAGGTCTTCAATGATAGCCTTACCCATAGGTGCAGCATATTAATTCCCGAAGAATTCAAACCGTGTTCAATAAATATCTTCCCGGTTCCTAACAAAGGGAAGAGTCCTCCTTATGGGCCTCGAAGTCCGGGTAGTAGCATTGGAAGGCTGAACGCGATTTGGACCTCATCTGCTCACAAACAATTAATAATCAACAAAGAAAATTTATTTCAAATTAATAACAATCAATATTCAAATTTCAATAACAATTTAATTTTTAAGATCATGAAAAAGCAAATTTTATTACTCGTTTTGGTTTGTTTTGCTACAGTAACTGCTTTTGGGCAAATGAAAACCGGTTCTGCACCGTTGCCATTGGTTGGATGCACGAATGATGCTTTACATCCTTTAGCAGGTGTTCCTTACAATTACAAGGCTACGGTAAATCCAACAGGAGGAAATTTTCAGTGGTGGGCTACTAAAGATTTTGACTTTATAAAAGACAACGCCGGTGTTCCCGTCAATAATTCAAATACAAAATTGACCGTTGGAACGAATCTGATCTCCGCAAGTGCAAGTTATGATGCTACAACAACGACAGACAATGTAGATATTACATGGTCAAGCGCAACAATAACAGGGACAACTGTGGCAAGCCCAACTTTTGTAGTTGTGCAATATGATGCAGCAAGTCCTGCATGTGCCAATAATCTAAAAGTTTATCCGATTCTACCTATCAATGGATTTACTGTTGATATCAAGAATATGGATCAGACAAAAACTTCACTTGCTTATGGGGCTTCATTTTCAACATGTGTCTCTAACATTGCAAGTGCTAAATATGATGCAGTTGCTAAAGCAATTGTTACCGATTATGGCAAAAACGTGCTCTATTTTGAAGTTGTGGCTGCAAATTTCACCGGAAGTTATACTCCTTCATTCCAGGTTTCAGGAATGGGCACAGGCCAGACTGTTGCATCGCTTGAATTGTATACCGATGCAGCGTTCGCCACTACTGCAATTCCAACGACCTTAACCGCAGGAACCTATAGTCCAGCTTTACCGCTGACTGTTGATCCCCTGGTTACTAATACAACAAATGGAGTTTCAATTTATGTAAAATTAACGATTGCCAATGGTACACATGAAACTTTAACTGACGATGCTATAATGCTTGCTGTTAACGGCGTAAATGCGTCTGGCGAGAAGGATGTAGTCAATACGGCATGCAATACTCAGACTGATTTTGAAGATACAGCAACACAAACATTGACAAAACGTCCAACTGTTGCAGCTGTTGCACCAGGCGTATTTGTAACTCCATAGTTCATTGGGGATAGTATAATAAAATGATTTTGCTTATTCATCAACCTCAGCTTTCCAATTCCGGTCCAGGATCGGACATGGAAAAGTAAGCTGATAAGAACAAAGCAATAGTTGGTTCACCAGATTATTTCTCTGAGCCCTTTAACTGCGTCAACAGACGTACAGACGGTATATGAAAGTGCACCGCCATGATATAGCTAAAGAGGAAAGAGAGAACGATAAATAGCAGTATCTGGCAGCTGTCGCAACCTGCTATAGGTTTAAGATTGCCGGGGTTAATTTTAAAAATGATGCACAATGATTACTAACAAAGATGGGCCATTTAAGAGCTGGACGCCTCACTTTAAATCAGGGCGGGGAGATCCGACTGACGAAATACATAGTTCGATAAGGGCGCTTTGCAAAGTGCCCAGGCACAATCGTAATCTTTGTCATGCCTTATAAAAGGTAATGGACTTATTGTGTGTCTGTTCGAATCACAATGGGTGTTAAAGAATACCTAAGTTTAGGATCGTGTCCGTCAGCTACCTGATTCTGTGACAAGGAATCGGAATGCATGCAGGCTGATTATAAACCAATGTGGAAAATGGGTCCCAGAGGAACTTAACACAATGAATAATGAATCATTTATTGAAAAAGAGACAAAATGATTAAGATCAGAGGCGGACCTCTTTGGGGTCATGCAAGAGGCGATCCTCCGGCGATGTTATTAGCCCGGGGTGATCCGGATCCCGTCTGCGACAAACGCAGCAGAGCACCTACTGAATATGCTCGCTGCATGGCGGTTAACTGGCTGTTTTTGCCGGAACGGGGAAGGTATGGACTTTGGACAGTGAAAAATGAAATCATTTAAAATAAAGTATAATGAAGGAAAATCAGTTAAGAGAAATTTTATATGTTTTTGCATTGAAAATCATAGCTATTTACAAAGTCCTTCAGAAAGGACCGGGCAAGATGGTATTATCAAGGCCGCTATTGCGCCCTGGTACCTCAATTAGCGATGTCACCAAAGAAGTAGACATGGTATCGCGTGATTTTCTATCAAAAATTTCAACTGCTTATTAGAGAGACTAAATGACAAGGTTAATATATGATCATGGACTATTTCCAAATCGAACTTTGATTATTGAAAATTGAATATTGATTAAATAGGATATTAAATGAATCGCCTGTTACACGATATTGTTCGTCTGATGCTGGTAGTGATGCTACCACTGATGTTAGCTTTGGCTCCAGCCATGGCTCAGACCGTCGTGTACCAAGGGACAAATACGTCATTGTCTATTGTTGAAAATCAAGGCAATACCTATCTATGGGAATTGTACAGTGATTTAACAGTCGACTTTGCCAAAGTGCCAGGTAATTGTCCGGCTTCAGCAGCCGCTTTTGTGGGAAGTAATACTACAGCCAACGCAACTATCAATTGGATCCAGCCAGGCATCTATTTCTATAAAATCACAGTTTATGATGCGGCCAATTGCGCAATGAACTTTAAATTAGGGATGATCACAGTGATCCCTGTTGATCTGAAAGCAATCATCACCGGAGAGACTTTAACTGGTGCGTGCCAGCAGGTTAAACTCGATGGGTCTAAATCAATAGGCGATATTGTAAAATACGAATGGTCGCTCATTGATCAGGGTGGTACCTTAACGCGGCAAACTGGTATCAGCACTGAATTCCAGCTTTCACCTGCTTATGCAGGCGCGCTTCCTGCCGATTTCAATGTCAAACTAGTAGTAACCGACCGACTGGGAAATACACAAAGTGATATCCTAACAATTAAGGTCGATCGTCTTCCTGTTGCCGAAATCATCTCAACCGGAAAACTTGAAAAAGACGGAACAATGATTGTAAACGCTGTTATTACTGTTGGTAATGCACAAAAATACAAATGGTACACATCAGAAGGAAAAATAATCGGTCCTGACAATAACCCAACTGCCAATTTATTCGGGGCAGGTGTTTATACACTCGAGATCACAGATAATTACGGTTGTGTCACGACGAAGAATTTCAAATTCCCGATAGAAGTCTATCAGATCATTGCCAATCCTGATTATGCCAAAATCTCGTGGTCACAGGATACAACCCTCATCGTATTGTCAAACGACATATCAAGTGCCGGCTTTGTTCCAGGTACGATGCAGGTGATTACTCCGCCTACAAGAGGAGTTGCGAAGGTAAATGCCGATGGTTCTGTCACCTACGTTCCAAGTATGAGGGGTGCAGGTCGCGATCAGTTTGTATACCAGGTTTGCGATGAGGTAAGCTTGTGCGCTTCAGCCACTGTAACTATTGATATATATGACCTTACAATAATTCCGGAAGGATTTTCACCTAATGGTGATGGAGTGAACGATAAACTCGTAATTGGCGGACTCGAAAATTATCCTCAATCTAAGATTTATATATACACACGCTCAGGTCAGCTTGTTTACCAAAGTCTGGATTATCAGAACAACTGGGATGGCAAACCGAGTGAAAATTCATTGGCAGGCAAAGAAACAGTTCCGCCAGGTGTCTATTACTATGTACTCAAACTGGGAGGAACCCCACGTGTTGTGAAAGGATTTATCTATATTGGTTATTAGGGAAACGGAAAATGTACCATCTCCAAAATACCTGCAATTCATCAGTGTATCCTGTACAATCATTCAAATTTTCTTGTGTGATATAATTTACACCAAACAATAAGATGAAATAGCCATTGGATAAGAACAATCGGATTGATTCTTTAATGGCCGAAGCTGCTATTAAAGAATCAAACATGAAAAATCCTTTAAATTTCAAATTGCATATTTTAGATTCCAAATTGGGTCAAAAATATTCAGTTCTTCAGCTTTTTATCGCTGAAGCATCTTTCTTATATTGAATCCCACCGCAGCAAGTAGGGTATTGACCTAATCACCTTACTCATCTAACAAGTAATTTTTGCTCATCCAATGGTCTTGTTTAGATGACCTATAATGTGCTCGATTCCAGCCCTGGCACTAAACCCTTTTTCTCATCTTCAGTTTTTATCGTTGTTGGCAGATGCATGTAGTTTTGCAGGGATTATGATCTGAACCCAGCTAATGACTTTTACACCTCGTTATCCTCTTTGCACAATCCCTATCATTGGTTTATGCATTGTAATCTTTTCTGTTTGCTCCACCTGTGGCAACAAAGTATCTCCATCATAAACATTTTCTAATAATGCCATCGCCCTAACGATAATTCCTGATTCCTTTGTTTTTACGATCGCACTTTTGTTCCCAAATTCATATTTTTTTGCCTCTTTCACTTTGGCAATGCATTTCAGGTGTAGCTGGTGTATGATGTAAATTCTATTACAGTTGTTTTTCTCCTGTGCCACTACTCTATTGAAAACAGAGAACAGGACTTCGTATTTTTCTTTAATGAGGCTACCTATCTTCTTATCAAGATTCCTGACAATTCTGTCGGTGATAATTTTTATCCTGTGTGCAGCGGGCATGCATGTTGTTGGTCTCTAATAGCCGAAAGCAGTCGTTACAAAATTCAAATACCCATACCAAGTGTAATATATAGGGCATTATAAATGAATGCTCCCCCTTCTCACGTTCTACCAAATAATTACCTTCCTCATATTTTAAGTAAGTTATTAATAAGCTTTAAGTAAGGTTTCTGTATCAATAATTACAGATACAATACAAAAAGGTTACAGAAAGATTACAGAAACACTGGAGTTGGTAGTATCAAAAGGATATAAAAACGAAATTTGAGCGGATCCGGAAATTAAATTTTGTGAGGCTTTAATAGGGATCTTTGTAATCGGGAAGATGACAATTGATTATTCTGAACACACCGATCGGTATTCAATAATTTAACGGATTAACTTCATTGCCTTCAGTATTTCATCCGCTTTTTCATTAATATCAGGTGATAATTTCAACAAATAAATCGGCAGACAGAATAAAATGGCAAAGATTGAACTTCGAATAAAAATGTCAGCTATAAAGTTATGGAGGACAGGCAATAACAGAGAAATCAGGTAAGCAGATATCCCAATTGCAGAAACAAGAATAAATTTCAAATTAAAGGGTTGCAGGCCAAATTTATACCACAAATATAAAAAACGGAACAGGTTGAGAATCGAGAGCGACAGTGCACCACCAATTGCAGCACCCGTAATCCCATAAATTGGAATTAGTAATAAATTAGTCAATATCAGTAAAATAACAAGTAAAATCAAGAAGAAAGTCTGTACTTTGTATTGGGGAGATGATCCAAGTATCGAACTATTGGCTCCTGTTGTCATGTCAATAAGACTTCCCAATCCAATGAAAAAGATTACCCATTTACCGGATAAAAAATTGGGTCCTAAAATTTCAAATACATTATCGATATTGACCCAAAGCCCGATGAACATGAGTAATCCAATAATATATAGGGTCATGCAACTTTTTTCGTAAATATTTCGAATCGCTCCCATATTGTTTTCCTTCCAGGCACGGGCTGAAACAATATTCGTGATCTTAAGTATTGACCTTGATGGCAAACTTACCATCATCCCGAATATCATGCAAGATGCATAGATGCCGGTCGCACTAAGTCCGATCATCCCGGTAATCATGATGGTATCGACAGTAAGAATGATATTTGTCGAAAAACCGTTAAGAATGCTAAATAAAGCCATTAATCCCATTGATGTCAATAAGGGCTTTTTCAAAAATGCGAAGTCTGTTTTCAGCGAGAAATGTCCTTCTCTGATCAAGGATATAAGAATAATCAAGGTCGGCAAAGCCATAGAAGCAATATAAACGATGATAAACTGATGAAAATCAATTAAACCAAAGTAGAACAATCCTATTCCAATAATAATCAGTATTCTTTGAAATACTTCACGCAGAAAGGTTCCATGAATACTATTCAGAAGAGCGGTGTAATATCCATCGAAAAGTGTAAAAAAGATCTGAAAAAAGATCAGAACGATCAGATAATTTAGATATTCTATAAGTAATGCAGAGTTCTCGCTCGTGTATTCAATAAACCTGCTCCTAAAGATAAGAAATAATCCGAGTGAGAGAAGGAACCCGGCAAGTCCGGTTAGAATTGCTAAAGAGAGAAAACCGTGGTGATCGCTTTTTGAATCTTTAAAAAAAGGAAATATCCTGATTGTGATGCCGTTAAATCCTAAAGTTGCAAACTGAGCCACGAGTGCTGCATAGGCCACAATAATTTTTGTGAGACCAATCTGATCGGTGGAGTAAATGCGGGGGAATAAAATACCCTGTGTTACAAACCCAAGAATAACACCGATATACGTGTAGATAGCTCCCTTTACAGACTGGTTTACAATAATTCCCAATGGTTTTAAATTATGATTTGTTGCAAAAATAGGAAAATAACTGCAAATTATTGTTTGTAAGCGGAAACGGCATTGCCCCAACTTTCAAAAAAATTGTACTTTTGTAATCAATCTGTAAAAGTTACAATTATGACGAAGTTTTCGTGGAAGAAAAGTTTACCACATTTTACCGCCATTATCCTTTTCATTCTTTTGCCAATCATCTATTTTTCGCCTGTTTTGGAGAACAAACAGTTGAGTCAGCATGACTCACAGACTTATACAGGTATGTCGAAAGAGATTGTTGATTACAATAAAAAGAGTAATGACCTTGCCTTGTGGACCAATTCGATGTTTGGAGGAATGCCTTCCTATCTGATAGCTTTACCTACTACTACAGCGATTACGACAATTTACACCGTCACCAACCTGTTCAACTGGAGACCAATAAATTTCATATTCCTTTATTTGATAGGATTTTATATTACGTTGCTGCTTTTCGGTGTAAGTCCATGGCTGGCCATAGTTGGAGCGCTTGGTTTCGGATTTGGCTCTTATAATTTTATCATTATTGCTGCAGGTCATGCCTCGAAAGCTGTCGCCATTGGATATATGGCGCCTGTTATTGCTGGTTTTTATTATGCTTTAAAGAAGGATAAATGGATTGGAGGCTCGGTTTTTGCCGTTTTCCTTGCGCTCGAAATATACGCTAACCATCCGCAAATTGCCTTTTATACTCTCCTGATTTTACTGATAATGGGAATCACTGAGTTGATTTCTGCAATAAAAAGTAAGCAAATTCCTGAATTCCTGAAAAAATCGGTAATCATTCTCGCCTTTGGACTTCTTGCTGTAGCGTCAAATACAAGCCGGCTTTGGACAACCTGGGAATATGGTAAATATTCGTTACGTGGCAAATCGGAACTCACACATGACCAGGAGAATAAAACCTCCGGACTCGATCGTGACTATGCAACAGGCTGGAGTTATGGACTTGGTGAAACTTTTACGCTGCTTATTCCTAATTTCAATGGCGGTTCTTCAGCAGTTGGTTTCAGCGAAGACTCCGAAACGAGCAAAGTTTTGAAAAGCAATAATGTTCCAAATGCGAATACACTCGTTAAACAACTTCCCGGATATTGGGGTTCGCAGCCTGGTACTTCGGGGCCGGTTTATTTCGGCGCAATTATCTGTTTTCTTTTTGTTCTTGGGCTATTTTTAGTAAAAGGACCTGTCAGAATATGGATCGTGATTGTTACCTTGCTTTCGATCGCCCTTGCCTGGGGTCATAACTTTATGCCGTTCACCAACTTGTTTCTCGACTACTTCCCCGGATATAATAAATTCAGAACGGTAACGATGATTCTGGTTATTGCAGGGTTTACCTTCCCGCTTTATGCCATTCTTACTTTGCAAAATATTGTTAATGGAGAAGTTGATCGCAAAAAATGGCTCAAACCATTGGCATGGAGTGTGGGCCTAACCGCAGGTATTGCCCTTGTTTTTGCCTTGGTACCGGGAATTGCAGGTACATTCATCTCACCGGCAGATAGCCAGTTTCCCGATTGGCTTCAAAAAAGCTTAATTGCAGACAGACAATCGCTTTTGCAAACTGATGCTTTAAGATCAGCTATATTTATTTTGCTGGGAGCTGGTACAATTTGGGCTTTGGTCGAGAAGAAACTGAAAGTAAACGCTGCTATTTTAATTTTGGGTGCTTTGATTCTTGTAGATATGTGGGGAGTCGATAAGCGTTATTTAAATGATGGTAATTTTGTATCCGATCGTGAAGCAAAGAACCCATATAAAGCGACAGTTGCGGATCTCGAAATACTGAAAGATAAATCAATTGATTACAGGGTATTAAATATGGCAGTAGGCACATTCGCTGATGCCAGTACTTCATATTACCACCAATCAATAGGAGGTTATCACGGGGCAAAAATGCGACGCTACCAGGAGTTAGTTGATTTTCAAATTAATAATGAAATGTCATTGATTGCACAACGTTTCCCAAAGGTAAAATCTCAGGAAGGAATGGATTCCCTGTTTCTGGGTTTGAATGCACTCAATATGCTTAATACAAAATATTTCATTTACAACAACGAAGCTGCCCCTGTTTTGAACAGGCATGCACTTGGGAGTGTTTGGCTGGTGGGTAAATACAAGATGGTTGAGAATGCCGATCAGGAAATTGCTGCTGTTAAATTAATTGATCCTGCCAAAGAGGTCGTGATTGATAAGAAGTTTCAGGATCAGCTTTCAGGAGTTTCACTTACAAGCGATTCTCTTGCGAAAATCTCGTTAATAACCTATTCTCCTAATTTAATGACCTATCATTATCAGGGTAATGGAAATCAGTTGGCTGTTTTTTCTGCTATTTATTACCCAAAAGGATGGAATGCATACATTGATGGCAAAATTGTTTCACACTTCCAGGCTAATTATTTGTTAAGGTGCATGTTATTGCAAAAAGGAAATTACGATATTGTATTCAAATTCGAACCAACATCATTTTTGACAGGACAGAAAATCTCATTCTGGAGTTCGCTGCTTCTTATACTTCTGATCGCAGGTCTTCTGACAAAAAAGTTCTTCTTTCCTTCAAAAAATAAATTATAGTTTTAGACGAACGATATATTAATATGGCGAAAAATAAGCCCCAAAAACTGAAGAAAAGCTTGTTTAGTTCTTATTTGACGACTACGCTTAGTATTTCAATGATTCTTTTCCTCTTCGGATTATTGGGATTGTTAATTATCAATGCACAGCGACTTTCCGATTATGTGATGGAAAATATCGGTGTAACATTAATTTTAAGAGACAATGCCAAAGAGGCGGATGTAATGAAGCTTCAGAAAAATCTTGAAATGGCAAGTTACATAAAATCAACACGGTTTGTTGACAAAGAGAGTGCTGCGGTTGAACTAAAAAAGGATTTGGGAGAAGATTTTGTCGATTTTCTGGGCTATAACCCGCTGCTTTCTTCAATAGATGTTACGTTGTATGCAAGTTATGCCAATCCGGATAGTTTAAGCATTCTTGAGAAAAAACTGCTTACGAATCCTGATATTCAGGAAGTATACTACCAGCGAAACCTCGTTAAGCAATTGAATTCGAATGTGAAAAAAATAAGCTTTATTCTATTGGCCCTTTGCCTTGTGATGTTTGTTATTTTCACGGCTTTGATCAACAATACAATTCGTTTATCGATCTACTCCAAGCGCTTTTTAATCAACACAATGCAATTGGTTGGTGCCACCAGATCCTTTATTCGGTGGCCATTTATTGCCAAAAGTGCTTTGCATGGAATATACGGGGCTATAGTTGCTTGTTTCATGCTTTTGGCCATCTTTTTTTCTTATCAAAAGGAGTTAAAATCCTTCGTTGATTTTCAAAATCCGACTGCTCTTGTAATGCTTGTCGGGGGTATATTTATGATGGGAATTTTTATAACAGTGATTTCCACATACTTCGCCGTAAATAAATTTTTACGAATGAAGTTTGATCAGCTGTTTTATTGAACTATCTTTGTAGGTTAGAAATAATATCTGTTTTAATGGCCATAAACATCGAAAACAAGGAGGATAAGGGGTTTGCCCTTGGGAAAGAAAACATTCGGCTTTTAGCGATTGGATGTCTGATAATAGTTGTCGGATTTGTATTAATGATCGGCGGTAAAAGTAACGATCCCCATGTGTTCAATAAGGAAATTTTTAATTTTCAAAGAATTACACTTGCACCAATCGTTGTTATGATTGGGTTTATTTTTGAGATATATGCAATCATGAAAAAACCTGGATCAGAAAAGTAAAGATCCAATAATTGATGATGCAATCAGAAATAAGAAAATTTGATTTTCAAAAAGGAGAAATATTGGTTTTTGATAAACCACTTGACTGGACCTCATTTGACTTGGTTCACAAAGTTAGATATATTATTTGTAAACATTTGAAAATTAAAAAATTGAAAGTTGGACATGCCGGAACACTTGATCCTAAAGCTACCGGAATCTTAGTTTTATGTACAGGTAAAGCCACCTCAAAAATTGATTCCCTTCAAGCGGATGAAAAGGAGTATGTTGCTACATTGAAATTCGGTGCAACTACTCCATCGTACGATCTTGAAAGTGCTGAAGACAGACATTTTGATACTTCATATCTCACAGAAGAATTATTAGTTGAAGCTTTGATGCAATTTATTGGAACAATTTCCCAAATTCCTCCTGAATTTTCAGCTATCAAGATTGATGGTAAACGGGCCTATGAATATGCAAGAAAGGGTATAACAGTTGAAATAAAGCCAAAATTATTAGAGGTAAAAGAGATAGAAGTATTAAGTTTTTCCATTCCGGAGGTAAAACTAAGAATTGTTTGCGGCAAAGGCACTTATATAAGGGCACTTGCGCGTGATATTGGGGAAGCGCTAAATAATGGTGCCTACCTCACCGGTTTACGCCGTACAAGAGTTGGAGATTATGATCTTAATCAGGCGATTAATCTGGCTGATTTTTTAAGAAATCAACCAGTAATTACTGATGAGTTGAACTCCAATGAATTATATTAACATCCGCATAAATGTCATCATCCATGAAGCTTTCAAAATTTAAGTACAATTTACCGGAGGATCTTATTGCGCTCCATCCGACTTTAAACAGAGATGAATCTCGTTTAATGGTTTTAAACCGTAATACAGGCGAAATTGAGCACAAAATATTTAAAGACATCGTTGACTATTTCAAAAACGACGATGTAATGGTGTTCAATAATACAAAAGTATTTCCAGCTCGTCTTTACGGCAACAAAGAAAAAACCGGAGCACAAATCGAAGTTTTTCTTCTTCGGGAATTAAATCGCGAACAACGCCTTTGGGATGTTTTGGTTGATCCGGCAAGGAAAATAAGGATTGGCAATAAACTTTACTTTGGTGAAGATGATCTTCTAGTTGCAGAGGTTATTGATAATACGACTTCACGCGGGCGAACATTACGTTTCCTTTTCGACGGATCTTACGAAGAATTTAAAGATACACTTTATAATCTGGGCGAAACTCCGCTGCCAAAGTTTATTAATCGTCCAGTTGAAGAAGAAGATGCATTGCGTTATCAGACGGTTTATGCGGAGCATGAAGGTGCAGTTGCCGCACCGACCGCAGGATTACACTTTAGCCGCGAATTGTTAAAACGTCTCGAAATAAATGGAGTCGATTTCGCCAATATAACGTTACATGTAGGTTTAGGTAATTTCAGGAGTGTTGATGTTGAAGATCTTACAAAACACAAGATGGATTCAGAACAAATCTGGATCAGAGATGAAGCGGTTGAAGTCGTTAATAATGCCAAACTGAACAAACACCAGATTTGTGCCGTAGGTACTACAGTAATGCGAACTCTCGAAAGTTCTGTTTCAACAAATGGAATGCTGAAGCCTTACGAAGGTTGGACAAATAAATTTATTTTTCCTCCTTACGACTTTACTGTTGCGGACAGCATGATCTCCAATTTTCATTTACCACTTTCCACCTTGCTCATGATGGTTGCTGCTTTTGCTGGTTATGACAAGTTAATGAACGCTTATAAAGTGGCCATTAAAGAGAAATACCGCTTTGGAACCTATGGCGATGCCATGTTGATTATCTGATCGATAATATAGCGATAACACAACAAAGGCCGGATAAATCCGGCCTTTGTTGTGTTGTGTATAGTTTATTTCTTAACTCTCTCATAGTAGGATCTGTCTCGCGTATCGACGCGAATAACATCTCCTTGATTGATAAATAGAGGAACCATAATAATAGCACCAGTCTCAACAGTAGCTTGTTTTAGCGCCGTTGAAGAAGCTGTATTACCACGATCACCTGATTCTGTATATGTGATCTCAACTTCAATGAAAGGTGGAAATTCGACTGTAAGAGGAGTTTCAGTGTCCGCATGATACATGATCTCCAAAGTCATTCCTTCCTTCATCAGATCTGCATTGTCAACTAACGCGGCTCCAATGGAAACCTGTTCGAAGGTCTCAGAATTCATAAAATTGTAACCCATTTCATCTTTGTAAAGATACTGGTAAGGCCTGCGTTCAATACGGACAGTGTTGATTTTTGTTCCAACGGAGAAGGTATTGTCGATGACTTTCCCGGTTTTCAGATTCTTTAATTTTGTGCGGACAAAGGCAGGACCCTTTCCCGGTTTTACATGTTGAAACGAAACAACCTGGAACAATTGTTCGTTAAATTCAATACACAGCCCGTTACGAATTTCTGCTGTAGTTGCCATTGTCTTTTGTATTTGTGATATTTATATACTTACTAATGCCCGGAAGGGAAATTTTTTGCAAATTTAGACAAATCGATGAAAACAATGAAAAAATATTTCAGGCTTTTTATTTCAATTGAAGTTCGCATAATCAATTAAATATCTACTTATTGTGATCAATACATACCAATCATGTAAATTTATTTAAATTATAAAATTGAATTTAAACATTTAAAGCTCGTAAAAATTCTTTCTCAATTCACCCTTTTTCCGATTTTTACTATTCTGATTTTCTAATCTTAAAGGGTTTGTTCCCCATCATTTCACAATTTTCAGAATTGCCAAATTAATTTATTCTATTTTTGGCAACGTTATATTTTCATATTATTTAATGGCAGATTTCCTTTCATCTTTTTCCTTATCCATTATTGATTGGATATTAATTGTGTTTTGTGCAGTCCTTATCGGAATGTCAAAAACGGGAGTTCCAGGAGTTTCAATGATTGTTGTTCCAATACTTGCATTGATTTTTGGAGGTAAACAATCGACTGGTATTTTACTTCCAATATTAATTATAGCAGATGTATTTGCCGTGGTTTATTATCACCGTCATGCGAAATGGAAGCATCTCCTGCGGGCGCTTCCATGGGCATTTGCGGGTCTTTTTATAGCACTCTGGATTGGAAATCTTGTGAACGACGATCAATTCAAACGGATAATTGCAATTACTGTTTTTGTCAGTATCGCCATAATGATCTGGAAAGATTACTATTACAAAAATGAATTTACTCCGGATAAGTGGTGGTTTGCAGCATTGATGGGTGTAGTGGGTGGCTTTGCCACAATGATCGGCAATGTCGCGGGACCTATCTTTGCAATTTACCTGTTAGCCATGCATTTAAATAAAAAGAGTTTTATTGGAACCACTGCTTGGTTTTTCTTTATCATCAATTTATCAAAGTTTCCACTTCAGGCGCTTGTCTGGAAAAATATTAACCTAAACACCCTAATGGTTGATATATTAGTTTTTCCAGCTATTGCATTAGGTGCATGGTTGGGTGTATTTTTCGTGAAACTGATTCCGGAAAAAGCGTATAAATGGTTTGTAATTGTCATAACAGTTTTATCTGCTTTTTTAATCCTGATTTGATGGAGTAGTATTCTGACTGCATTTATTTGATTACATCATATTTAGGATAAAAAAGCGTATATTGGTTGTCAATAAAGTTTATGAATTTGCTCAAATGTTTTTAACTTTAGCCCTTTCTTGGGTTCATTATTCAAAATTTACTCTTGAATCAGGTTATTTTAATTTTAGATAACAAAGAAAAATGAAAACGATAATATTAAGCAAAAAGCAAAGATTGATTATTTTAATTCCCATTGGAATTCTGGTCATTTTCGCCTTATTTTTTATTTTACGCAGGATTATTCCCAAGGCGCTAAATGCAAGCGATTGCATCACACTTACAGTTGAAAAGGGAGATGTTTATGAACCAATAATTGCCACAGGGACGGTAGAAGCGGAGAATGAAGTGCTGATACGAAGCCCATATACAACCATTGTGAAACAGATCATAAAGGAGCCGGGTACGCGTGTTCTGAAAGGAGATCTTATCTTAGTGATGGAAGATGAGAGTATTAGGGATGAAATTGACAAATTAAAGGATCAGCTTGATTTAAAACGAAATACGCTTGAAAAAAACAAACTTAGCGAAGTTAGTACAAACGTCGATTTGAGCTATAGTGAAGAAGTTAAAAAATTAAATATTACTTCTTTAAAATCACAGAATGCTGACGAGTTGCAGCTTTTGGAAGTTGGGGGAATCTCTCCAGCTAAAATCGAAAAGACCAAACAGGAAATAGCATTGGCCGAAAAAGATCTCGCTATGTTGAAACAGAAAAATTCAATCCGTTTAAAACAATTAAAAGCTGAAGAACAGGGATTAATTCTCGGAATTAACATTCAGGAAAAGGAATTGGCAGACAAAGTCAATATTTTAGGCAAAATGCGTGTTACAGCACCATCAAACGGAATAATTCTGAATGTTTCAAATAAAGTGGGTGAAAAGGTAGATAAAGATCATGTATTGGTCAGAATGTCTGATCTTTCCACTTTTAAAATTGCAGGATCGGTTGATGATAAGCTTGCTGACTACATCAAGACAGGTAAGAAAGTCTATGTTGTGATCGACTCAGAAAGGTTACCGGGTAGCATCGGGAATGTGACCCCTATGATCGAGAACAACAAAATACAATTTAACGTCCATCTCGAAGAGAAAAGTAATCCGAAACTTATTTCGAATCAAAATATAATTCTTTGGGTAGTAGGTAGCGAAGCTGAGAATACCTTGAGAATTCAAAACCTAAACCTTTTTGAAAAGGAGGTTCCAAATGTTTTATATGTTTTAAGCAATGGGGAAGCAATCCGTCGCGAAATTAAAACAGGTATCAAAAACCCTGATTATATCCAGATTTTGTCTGGCCTTGAGGCCGGAGAAAAAGTAATTGTTCCAAAGCACGGAATGTCTGCTTTTCATAACTCAGGAAGTGTTGTAATAAACAATTAAATAAATGACTAAAAAATTATATAATAGCATTATAAGTATTTTTTTTATCTGTTTATTCGTCAATGTTTTGTTTGCTCAGGAGAAAATAGTTGACGAAACTGCAGTAAAAATAAAAATGAACCTAAGTCTTCAGAATGTTGTCGATCTGGCAATTGCGCAATCTTCGGCTGTAAAATACGTGCAAAACAGGGATGTCAATTATTACTGGAGATGGAAAAATTTCAGGAAAACGTTCCTTCCAAATCTTGTAGTTTCAGGAACCGTTCCAAGTTACAACCAATCAACCGTTCCAGTTACCCAGCCGGATGGGAGCATTGAATTTAAAGCTGTCTCCAATTTATTGACCTCCGCCAATTTGTCTCTAAATCAATCAATACCACTATTTGGCACCTCTATTTATGCATCTACATCAGCCAGCAGGGTTCAGGATAATTATAAAAAACAAACAACTTTCTCCGGAAATCCGATCTCTTTTGGTTTTTACCAGCCAATTTTTGCATATAATTGGATGAAATGGTCAAAAAAAACAGAACCATTAATTTACAATGAGTCACAAAAGAATTTTATACAGGCTATTGAAGATATTGCATATGCGGCGACAGCACGTTTTTTCAATTACCTCCGAATTCAGACTGACTATAAACTTGCAGAGAGTGCTTTAAAAAACAGTAATGACAATCTTCGCATTGCACGAACCAAACAAAAACTTGGTCAAATCTCTGAAAATGATTTCTCCAGAATTGAATTATCAGTACTGAACGCACAGAAAGCACTAAATTCAGCAGAAATGCAACTGAAAAACTCCGATTTTGAACTTAAATCCTATGTGGGTCTGGATCAAAATCAAGGAATAGAGTTACAAATGCCATTAAATATAACGCTTTTCGATATTGATTCAAAAAAAGCGCTTGCAGAGGCCAAAGTCAATCGTCCTGAACCGGTGAACTTTGAAAGACGATTAATTGATGCCGACAGAGCTTTGACTCAAGCCAAACGCGGAACTGGATTAAGTGCTACCCTATCTGGAAGTTATGGACTTTCAAATAGCGGAGAATCTTTACCTGGAATTTATCAAAGTCCCCTACAATCACAGGTTCTCCAACTGACCATGAGTGTTCCAATCTTAGACTGGGGACGTGCAGCATCAACGGTGAAAATGGCGGAATCACAGCGCGATCTGGCACAATTTGATGTTCAAAAAGCTAAAGAAGATTTTGATAGAAGTGTTATAGTACAGGTCGAACAATTTGGTTTGTTAAAAGATCAGTTGAAGACGGCCAAAGAAGCAGATCGTGTTGCCGAAAACGGTTATAAAATCGCTTTAAAACGATTTCAAAATGGCGAGATCAGCATTACTGACCTTAACATAGCACTGTCGGAGCGCGAAACTGCTAAACGCGATTACATAGGATCTCTTTCAACTTATTGGCTCGCATATTATAACCTAAGGATTTTAACACTTTATGATTTTGAAACAGGTCAAAAAATTAATTACGAAAATCCGATGCTCTCCTCCGAAAAAGGAAAGTGATTCAAATTGAAGATCTCCAGTTATTACAAATCATCCATATTTCTGATTAGTATTTAAATTTGCCTTATCATGAGAACCATTTTCAATTTATTGCTCTCAATTGTCCTTGCTATAGTATTTGTGAATTGTAATTTATCAAAACCTGTGAAATCTGTTGAAGATCTTAAAACAGCATTTAACAGCGAATCAACCACCTCTGAAAAATATGCAAAATTTGCTCAAAAAGCGATGGAAGAGGGATATGATACACTTGCTAAGTTATTTGAAGCGACTTCCAAATCGGAAAGTATTCACGCCCTTAATCATGGGAAGGTGCTTGAAAAATACCACAGTAGTGTAGTAAATGCTGAAATTGGAACTTATGAGGTCAAAACCACTCTCGAAAACCTTCAGACCGCTATCAATGGCGAAACGTACGAAATGCAGACCATGTATCCTGGTTTTATCAGAACTGCAGAAAACGAGAAAGCGGCAGAAGCAGCTAAATCATTTACATGGGCATGGGATGGCGAAAAAAGACATTTAAACTATTACCGAAAAGTAGAATCCATTATCTCAAAAGGAAATGAAAATGGGTTGGCTTTCGTGTGGTATGTTTGCCCAGTTTGTGGAAATATTTATAATGCGACAGATGTAAAAGAAAGTTGCGATTTTTGCCTTACAAAAAAAGCAAATTTCATTGGTTATTCTGAAGAACAAATGGGAAAATAAAAAGAGAGAGCCTTAAGCACTCTCTCTTCATCAAAACTATCCTAATTCAAACTAATTGCTGTGGTCATTGGATATGTTACTTAGACATAAAAATGTATAGATGCTCCTTTCTCAATCATAGAACCGACCGACAATTGCAATAAGAGTTCAATAAACTTACATCCCTTTTGCCCTGTGTAGTCCTTACCCATTGTTTCAGATATGCTTTAACACTACCAAATCCGTAGTTTGTGTAAGGTTTCTGTAATGTTTGTGTAATATTGCTGTAATAAATGATACAGAAACATTACAGCAAACTTACACGAACATTACTTAAATTAAAGAGAAGGTATAGCGCAAGCAAGTTGGAATACGATTTTTTTCGTGTCATTTACTTTAGAACAATATCGACGGCAATTTCGTCAATGTTATTCAATCAGGTTAGTTGTTAATTGAATTAACAACTGCAAGTGAAGCCTCGAAATTGGGTTCATTAGTTACTTCCGGAACATATTCTACATACCTGACGATTCCAGATTTATCTATAACAACAGTTCCACGTGCAAGTAAACGCAATTCTTTAATTACAAAACCATATTTCTCACCAAAATCAAGGTCTTTATGATCTGAAATTGTTTTGATATTATCCAACCCTTCGGCTGCACAGAATCGGCTTTGAGCAAATGGAAGATCGCACGATATCGATAAAACAACTGTATCAATCAGTTGATTTACTTCAGCATTGAATCTTCTGTTCTGGGCTGCACAAACGCTGGTATCAACAGAAGGGTAAACCGCTATAATAACAGTTTTTCCAGCAAAATCGGATAATTTTACCGGAGCAAGGCCAGGTCCAACAGCTGTAAAATCTGGCGCTTTATCACCAACTTTAATTTCATTTCCAAGCAGGGTCAAAGGATTACCTGCAAATGTTACCTTAACTGAACTCTCTTTCATTTTTTAAAATTTATTCATTTTGAAATCTTACTTACAATCAAATAATCAATCTAATATTGCAATTTTGGAATTATTTAACCTAATTCTCATCAAGCAACACATTGACTCTTGATTAAAGTAAACAGTTCATTAAACGAAAAGTTTATGAAATTTTCGGGAAATAGAGTTGGAGTATTAATGCCTAAGGAATTCTAATCGTTAAGAAGCGCCCGATATGGAAGAATGTTTAGTTGTCGATAAAATAAAACTAAATATAGGCTTATCAAGTTTGTTAATTTGTGAAATAGAGGTTAGACTGCAATTACACCCTAACCTCTCTGATTCTTTGAACTATTTATTAGTTTATTGAAATAGTATGTACCCAATGTAATGATCGATTCTGAGTTTTTGGAAACAAAATTGGTTACTCCATATTGCACAATAATCCCTGTTAGACGCAACAGTGGATTTTTCGATGATCTAACCAGCATCTTTCGTGAAATATAACCCGATAATAAACCAGTAACAGTTTGAATCATATTCTCTTTTAAATCAGATGGCGCAGCAATATCTGTAATCATTTTTCGCAAAATATTTGCTGGCTTAAGACTTTCGAATGTTGTCTTAAACTGTTCCGAAAGCAATCTCCCTTCTTCAATTTGCCTGATCTCAAGCCGGGTGATGGATTTCTTAAGCGCTTCTGCCGCTGTTATTTGTCGCATGATTGAACAATTGCATTGATAATGTATTTATTAGCGCGATTATTTCTGAAATTAAGATGAATACATTTTAACATTAACCGGGTATTTGATCATCTTTTGCATCCTCGTCTTTAAGTAATTGTTCAATAATTGAATTCCTGATAGGATTCTTTATCCACTTATTACGAAAGAGATATAAAATTAATCCGATGCAAGCATATACTCCGGAAATAAAAACAAATCCAAGCCATGCCTTGCCCAATAAATCGCCGACAAGCAAAGCAATCCCAATATTCAGATTTATGAAGAAAAGAACAAGAATCACCACAACGACAAAATTGGAAGCTAAGTTTGAAGCTAATTCAGCAAACTTGTCTGTGGCCTTTAATTTAAATAATTCGATACTTGTTTTGGCATAAGTTTGAGTGCGCTCAAGTAAAACTTCCACAGGTGATGTTTTATCTTCCATTTTTACCATTTGATTTAGTAAAGCTTCAAAATTCAGATTAGCCAATAAACATCAAAGACCACTGTTGGCATTTTCAGTATTATTTTCGGCTGAATCTTTAGCTTTCTTTAATGCCGACTCAAACTTTTCGGTAAGGTCATCCATAAAATCAGCCATTTTTTCAGTTAGATCCTCGGCATATTCCTTCCCTTTTTTTGCGATTTTTTTTCTTGTTTTACATCCTTTTTCTGGGGCGAAAAGAACTCCCATCAAGGCTCCGGCGGCTAAACCTGCCAAAAGGCCTAATAAAACTTTTCCAGTACTCATGGCGCAAGATTTTTAATTGTTAATACTCTATTATACAATACGCTGAATCTTCAATTTCCGAATTTAAATAATAGAAACAACAGAATTGCATGTATATTTACAATTCTATTGGTCTGTTAGTACATTTCGAATAATTGAACTAATCGTACAGTTGTAAAGTTACAAAATAAAAATAAAAAGTCCAATGGGTTTATAATATTTCAGGTGAAATTTCTTTTTTCCTAATCCTGTTTTTTCAGCCAGTTAAAGAATATAAGTGTTTGTGAAAATATTTTTCAACAAATCGAATACAAGTAATTAATACTTTTATAAATTTGCACCAATTAACCTCATATAAAAGTAAAACAAACGAACATCCTACTTATGACATTTGCAATGTACAAACAACACCCACAGCACTATATTGCAGTCGATTGTTCTATTTTCGGTTACGAAGATGGGGAACTTAAATTACTGCTTTATCCAAGAGGATTTGAACCAGCAATTGGAAAGTGGTCTTTGATGGGTGGATTTGTTCAGGAAAATGAATCAATGGAAGAGGCAGCAAGAAGGGTCTTACTACAAACTACAGGATTGAAAGATATATTTTTAGAACAAGCTTCAGCATTTTCGAAACCTGACCGGGACCCGGGAGCAAGAGTTATAAGCATGACGTATGTAGCCCTAATCCGAATTGACATACACGATAAAGATTTGGTACGTGAAAATGGGGCTCATTGGTGGCCTATTACTAAATTGCCTAAACTTATTTTTGATCATGAGGAAATTGTGGCAAATGCCCTTGCGCTATTACAGCAAAAAGCGAGTATTGATCTGATAGGCAAAGAATTACTACCTGAAATGTTTACACTCATGCAATTGAGAAATCTTTATGAGGCTATATTTCAAAAGATTTTTGATCCTGGAAATTTCCGTAAAAAAGTGCTTTCTACAGGTGTCCTGGAAAAGTTAAGTTTAAAAAATACTACGGAATCAAAAAAAGGAGCTTTTTACTACCAGTTCAAGAATAGTGAATCGGGTACACGAAGTGAACGGATCGTCAAATTTCCATAAATGAGAATATTAAAAGTAAAAATTACCTTTATAATATATTTTCTTCCATTTTGCAGATTCTTACTTTATAAATAGCATTGGTAAAAGCTGAATAATAAATTATTAAATAAAATTAATTAAACACTTAAGTCATGACAAACACATTTTTAAAACAATTCGAAGTTTGGTTTGTAACAGGAGCACAACTACTTTACGGAGGTGATGCGGTCGTAAAAGTCGACAAGCACTCAAATGAAATGGTAAAAGGATTGAACGAATCAGGCAATTTGCCTGTCAAAGTTGTTTATAAAGGGACTGCTAATTCGTCATCTGAAATTGCAGAAATTATGCGTGCCGCTAACGGAGACACCAAATGTATCGGGTTAATTACCTGGATGCACACTTTCTCTCCTGCTAAAATGTGGATTCATGGCTTGATGGATTATAAAAAGCCATTGTTACACCTTCATACTCAATTTAACGAACAAATTCCATGGTCAGAAATCGACATGGATTTTATGAACCTGAACCAATCCGCTCACGGTGATCGTGAATTTGGTTTCATCACAAGCCGTCTGCGCAAACCTCGCAAAGTGGTTGTTGGATTCTGGAAAGATAAATCAACTCATGATAAAATTTCAGGTTGGATGCGCGTTTGTGCCGGGTGGGCTGATGCTCAAAACATGCAAATCATCCGTTTTGGTGATAACATGAACAATGTTGCTGTAACCGATGGGGACAAGGTAGAGGCTGAAATCCGTTTGGGTTACCATGTTGATAATGCTCCTATCGCTAAGCTGGTACCTTATGTAGAGGCTGTTACAGAAGATGAAATTGATGTGTTAATTGCTGAATACGAGAAACTATACGACTTCGCAGACGACTGTAAGAGAGGCGCTGAAAAACATATATCTATACGACAGGCTGCTGCTCAGGAAATTGGGTTACGCCGTTTCTTACAGGATAATAAAGCTACTGCTTTCACTACCAGCTTCAACGAATTGGAAGGAATGTCTCAATTGATGGGCTTTGCTTCGCAACGATTGATGGCAGAAGGTTATGGTTTTGGCGCTGAAGGCGACTGGAAAACAGCTTCTCTTACCCGTACGATGTGGGTTATGGCGCAAGGTTTACCAGGAGGATGTTCGTTCCTTGAAGACTATGTATTGAATTTCGACGGAGCAAACAGCTCGATTCTTCAATCGCACATGTTGGAAATTAACCCTGAAATTGCTGCAAATAAACCAAGAATCGAAGTTCACTTCTTAGGAATTGGTGATGCTGGTGTTTGTGCCCGCTTAATATTCCAGGCTCATGAAGGTGATGGTATTGCAGCGACTATTGTCGATATGGGTAATCGTTTCCGTATGATTGTAAATGAAGTAGAAGTGATAAAACCAGAAGCATTGCCCAAATTGCCCGTTGCATGTGCCTTGTGGAAACCTATGCCGAACCTTGAGATAGGTGCAGGTGCCTGGATTACTGCAGGTGGAACGCATCATTCAAGTTTCTCATTCTCTATCACTACTGAAATGATGGAAGATTACGCCGAAATTGCTGACATCGAAATGTTGATTATCGATAAAGACACCAACATCAGAGAATTCAAACAAACTATGCGTAATAACGAATTGTATTACCTGTTAAACAAAGCACTTAGATAACTCGCAATGTATTGTAGGTGCAACTTCGATATTTGCATCTGAAATAGACGGTGTTTACGATAAGTGGAAGATTTACATAAAGCAATCATATATCAAAATATCCTAACAAAAAATTATGAATTGGAGTTCACATGAATTTATTTGGCTCGACTGGGTAATTATGGCGGTCGGGATTTTAGCTGTAGCCTGGGCTGTATGGCGTTCCATACAAAAACATAAACGTTTGCAACAGGGAGCAGATAGCGAAGATTACCTGTTCGGTAAAGGCGAACCATGGTATATCATTGGTGCGGCTATCTTTGCTGCAAACATCGGCTCAGAACACCTTGTCGGGCTTGCCGGCACGGGCGCAAAGGCCGGTGTAGGCATGGCGCATTGGGAGATGCAAGGATGGATGATCCTTATTCTGGGATGGCTCTTTGTGCCCTTCTATCAACTTATGAACATTAAGTTGGGGAAAATCATCACAATGCCCGACTTTCTTAAGAATCGATATACTCCCGCTACTGGTTCGTGGCTATCAATCATCACACTTATAGCATATGTACTTACCAAAGTGAGTGTAACTGCTTTTACCGGTGGTATCTTCATGGAGAGCCTTCTTGGCCTGCCATTCTGGTACGGAGCTATCGGCTTGATCGTATTAACAGGTATCTTTACGGTTATTGGCGGTATGAAGGGAGTTATGACACTGTCGGCAATTCAAACGCCTATACTTATCATTGGTTCATTCCTTGTACTTTTCTTAGGATTGTCAGCGCTCGGAGGTGGCAGTATTTCTGATGGTTGGACTGCAATGATCGACTATTCGAAAACGCTAAACATAGGAAAAGACGGCGTTGCATACGGTACTAACCACATGTTCCACCTTGAAACTGGCGACCCATTGTATGACGACTATCCTGGATTTTGGGTATTTCTCGGCGCAACAATTATCGGCTTTTGGTATTGGGCTACCGACCAACACATCGTTCAACGCGTACTTGGACAACGCAAAGGCGAACCTAGTGAGGTTGTGATGATGCGTGCACGCAGGGGAACTATAGCTGCAGGTTACTTCAAATTGCTACCTGTATTTATGTTCCTGATACCAGGCATGATAGCAGCTGCATTGGCGGCCAGACCTGGCAGCGGCTTTACGTTAGATAATCCAGATACCGCTTTTGGCTCAATGGTTAAGTTTGTATTACCTGCCGGTGTGAAAGGTATAGTTACCATAGGCTTTATTTCCGCATTGGTTGCTTCTTTGGCGGCATTCTTCAACTCGTGCGCTACGTTGTATACAGAAGACTTTTATAAGCCCATGTTCAAGAATAAAAGTGAAGCAACCTATGTGCGGACTGGTCGTCTTGCAACTGTTGTGGTTGTTTTACTTGGTATTGCATGGATACCGGTCATGATGAGTCTCGGCAGCCTTTACTCTTATCTGCAAGGCATTCAATCGCTGCTCGCTCCTGCGATGGTAGCAGTATTCGTTATGGGTATATTTTCCAAAAGAATTACGCCCAAAGCAGGTGAAGCTGGTATGATAGTGGGCTTTTTTTTAGGTATGGTGCGCTTGCTGACCAATATCTTAACAAACACAGGTAAAAACGTAATGACCGGCTGGTATTGGGAATCTACGCACTGGTTTTGGCATACCAACTGGCTTATCTTTGAGATCTGGTTACTTGTCTTCATTATGTTGATGATGGTTGTAGTATCGTTTTTCACTCCAAAACCAACCGCTCAACAGATAGAGTTTATCACTTTCACAGGCGACTATAAAACCCTTATCCGGAATAGTTGGAACAAGTGGGATGTAATTGCTTCGTTAGGTGTAGTTTTAGCTTGTTCTTTGTTCTACACGTATTTTTGGTAATTAAAACTATAGAATTAACGACTTATTCTCAAAGGGCGTTAATTCGCTTAAAGACAAATATTTATATATTCTGCTATGTTATCCGATTTAAAAGAGCTTGTTTTCAAAGCAAATCTCGATCTGGTTAAGTACAATCTTGTCCTCTTTACGTGGGGAAATGCAAGTGGAATTGATCGTGAAAAAGGGCTGGTAGTGATTAAACCAAGCGGAGTTGAGTATGATGTAATGACTGCAGATCAAATGGTAGTAGTCGATATGGACGGGAATGTTGTTGAAGGTAAATTAAAACCTTCTTCGGATACACCCACTCATCTGGCACTTTATAAAGCTTTTGATCATATTGGAGGAATAGTTCATACGCATTCGACCTATGCAACATCCTGGGCTCAGGCCGGTATTTCAATTCCAATCATTGGGACTACTCATGCTGATTATTTTGCGGACGACATCCCATGCACCCGCGACATGAAAGCATTTGAGGTGAAGGGAGATTATGAAAAAGAAACAGGTTCGGTAATCATCGAAAGATTTTTAAATTTAAATATCAATTATATCCCTGGTGTATTGGTAAAAAATCATGGACCTTTTACCTGGGGAAAGAATCCCTATGAAGCTGTCAACAATAGTGTTGTTTTGGAAGAGATTGCCAAAATGGCATTTATTGCTCACTCAATTAATCCAAATCTAAAAATGAATTATTTACTGACCAAAAAACATTTTGATCGGAAGCATGGATCTAACGCTTATTATGGTCAAAAATAAATCATATTGCTATAAAATGTAAAAAAACAAATAACCATGAAAAAATATGTAATTGGTATTGACTACGGTACTGACTCTGCCAGAGCAGTCATCGTAAATGCACTGAATGGTGATGAAGTCGCTTCATCTGTTAAAGCCTATCCTCGATGGGCAACCGGAAAATTCTGTAATCCGGCTAAGGATCAGTATCGACAACATCCGCTCGATTATATTGAAGCAATGGAATATTCAGTAAAAGATGCACTGTCAAAGGCTGGAACAGAAGTCGCAGAAGAAATCGCTGGTATTTCTTTCGACACAACTGGAAGCACCCCGATCTTGGTCAATCAAGCTGGTACACCACTTGCATTAACAGCTGATTTTGCGGAGAACCCAAATGCAATGTTCGTTTTATGGAAAGACCATACTGCAGTTAAAGAAGCTGCTGAGATAAATAAGCTATGCAAAAGCTGGAAAATTGACTATTCACAATATGAAGGGGGAATCTATTCATCAGAATGGGTTTGGGCTAAAATGTTGCATGTCCTTCGGGCAGACGAGAAAGTTCGCGAGGCAGCTTACTCATGGATCGAGCATTGCGATTGGATGCCTGCACTAATCACAGGAGTTATTTTACCTGAAAAAGTTTACAGAAGCCGGTGTGCTGCGGGACATAAATCGATGTGGTTCGAAGGCTGGGATGGATTGCCTTCTGAAGAATTTCTGACTTCTCTCGATCCTTGTTTAAGAGGATATCGATCAAAATTATACGATAAAACATTTACAAGCAATGTGAAAGTCGGTAATTTAACTGCCGAATGGGCAGAACGATTGGGCTTGTCTGCAGATGTTGTGGTCGGAGTTGGTGGATTCGATTGTCACTTTGGCGCTGTTGGCGGTGAAGTCACTCCAAATGTATTAGCAAGGGCAATTGGTACATCAACTTGTGATATCATGGTAGCTTCCTACGATCAAATTGGGAGCAAGCTTATTGCTGGAATATGTGGACAGGTAGACGGATCAGTTATTCCAGGTTATATCGGACTTGAAGCTGGACAATCTGCCTTTGGCGATATTTACGCATGGTTTAAAAAGGTTGTGGCTTGGCCCTTAGAGAATATCCTTTCCAAATCCACGATCATTGATTCAGAAACCAGGGACAAACTAATCACCGAAACCATTGATCAGATAATACCAGAGTTATCGGCAGAAGCGATGTTGATTCCAATAGAAGATTCAACAATTATTGCTGTTGATTGGATGAATGGCCGTCGAACTCCCGATGCAACACAGGAGGTAACAGGCTCAATAACAGGCTTAAAATTAGGATCAACAACTCCCAAGATATTCCGTGCACTTGTCGAGGCAACTGCGTTTGGATCGAAAGCGATTGTCGACAGGTTTGAACGCGAAGGAGTTGATATCAAAGAGATCATTGGATTAGGCGGAGTAGCAAAAAAATCACCTTTTGTAATGCAAACGCTTGCAGATGTGCTAAATATGCCAATAAAAGTAGCAAGAACCGAACAGACTTGTGCCTTCGGTGCTGCAATGTTTGCATCTGTTGTCGCAGGAATATATCCTAAAGTTGAAGATGCGCAAAAAGCGATGGGAAAGGGATTCGAAAAAGAGTATTTTCCTAATCAGGAAAACGTTGTTAAGTATGCCAATATCTACGATAAGTATTTAAAATTAGGCACTTTTACTGAAAAAGAGCTATAGTTACCTTTAATTTCGGTGAATTTCCCGGAAAAGGAATTTTTGATGAGAACTATTATAATTCAATACATTATAATAGTTCTCATTTTTTTTATTTAATAAAACTTTATTTCCCATTTTTCGCCTAATTTAGCCAAAATTAAAATTGAAATGTCATTATGTATCTTTATTAATTGTTCTGGTAAATTTCAATATGAATTAAGTTTGAACCTTTAGTTGCTGAAACCTGTTAAGTTGCATAACTGAGTAAATATGATTATTCCTAAAAATATAAATATTTTAATAGTCGATGATAATGCATTGGTTCTTAATACTTATGAAAGTATTCTTTCCAAAATTGGCTATCGTGTCCTGACAGCAGGAAATGGAAAAAGCGCAATGCAAATTATTGATAAAGAAAAAATTTCGCTAATACTTTTAGATGTTATTCTTCCCGATCTATCAGGTTTAGAAATTCTTAGATTAGTTAAAGAGAATCCAAAAACAGCGCATATTTTCGTCGTGCTCATATCTTCAATGGCGACATCCTCTGAAAATCAAATTGAAGGAATGGAATTAGGCGCCGACGGATACCTTGTTAAACCTATGCCTGTTTGGGAATTGGTTGTAAGGGTGAATGGATTTCTAAAGCATATGCGCACTATAGAACTGCTAAGGATTAGCGAAGAAAGTCATCGAAGGATTTCAGAAAAGACCATGGAAGCCTTGAATGAATCAAATGCCTACCTAAGTGCAATTCTGGAAAACAACAGCAATATCTTTATAGCAATTGATAAGGAATGCAAGATTCAGTTTGCAAATAAGCTTGCAATTGAAATGTCGAGGATTATTTACAAAAAGGAGGTAGAACTTGGAAAATCGCTCTTAGAAATTGTTAGCGATGATCAGATGGAACCCTTTAAGAAAAGCATCAAATTAGCATTTGATGGAAGCCCGGTTTATGTCGAGCGATCGCATATTAATGAGAATAATGTAAAAACTTGGTTTGGATTCCATTATTCTCCATCAACTGACAATTATGGTCATACTATTGGTGTATTCATTATTGTTTCAGATATTACCAAACGTAAGGAAACTGAAGAATTAATTCTTTTGTATCAAACGGAACTCGAGAAAAAGGTGGAGGAGCGCACTTCTGAGCTTGTTAAATTGAATGAAGGTTTGCTAATGGAGATCAATGAACGCAAGCGTGCAGAGCAAGAATTACAAAAACTTTCCAGTGTAGTAGAACAAGCCGCCGATCATGTACTTATTACAGATAAAAATGGCATTATCGAATATGTAAATCCAGCTTTTGAAGCTGGAACAGGATATACAAAAGAGGAAGCAATTGGACTAACCCCCAAAATTTTAAAATCAGAAATTAATAATCCTGATAATTCGAAAGAGCTTTGGGAAAAGGTTTTATCAGGGCAGATTTATAGGGGCAAATCAATTAACAAAAAAAAGGATGGATCACTTTACTATGAGTCAATGACTGTGACGCCTCTATTAGATTCAAACAACAACATCACTCATTTAGTTTCTGTCGGAAGCGACATCACAGAACGTCAACAAGCTGAAAACGATAAAATTGCAAGGGAAGCGGCTGATCAGGCAAATAAAGCCAAAAGTATGTTTCTTGCCAATATGAGTCACGAAATCAGGACACCAATGAATGCTATCATTGGATTCTCCGACTTGCTTTATTCAAGTATTAAAGACCCAAAACAACGATCACAGATTGAAGCTATTCGTAGCAGCGGAAAAAATCTTTTGCGTATTATCAATGATATTTTGGATCTATCGAAAATCGAGGCAGGGAAAATGATGATTCAAAAGGAATCGGTTAATATTCATAGTATAATTAAAGAAATTGAAACAATTTTTACTTATATCACTAAGGAAAAGGGAATCAAGTTTGTTATTGATGAAGTAGAAGAGATTCCATCAGCCCTGTTGCTTGATGAGACACGTGTCAGACAAATACTATTTAATCTTATTGGCAATGCGATTAAGTTTACTGATAATGGAGAAGTTACTCTTTCAGTAATGGAAAAGGTCAAAGATAACGACAAAATTGATTTGATAATTTCTGTAAAGGATACTGGTATCGGAATTCCAATCAATCAACAGCATCAAATATTTGAAGCCTTTAATCAGCAGGAAGGTCAAAGTACAGCACAATATGGTGGAACAGGATTAGGACTTACGATCACCAAGCGCCTTGTTGAGATGATGGGCGGAGAAATTAAGTTAAGCAGTGAGCCAGGTAAAGGAAGCGTTTTCACATTCACATTGCCTGATATTGCCATAAAAGATCCTGGCAAAGACGTATCAGACAGTTATTCAGCTGATCCGTCAAGTCTGTTTTTCGAAAAAGGTTCAGTTCTGATTGCCGATGATAATCAGGAGAACCGAAAGTATTTAGTCGATCTGTTGAGTCATTTCCCGCTGAAATTGATTGAAGCAGAAAATGGAATTGAAGCAGTTGAAAAAGCAATTCATAATTTGCCACAGGTTATTCTTATGGATTTCAAAATGCCGGTGATGAGTGGTGGGGAAGCCATCGAAATACTCAAAAACCAAGAGACTACAAAGGGAATTCCGATTATCGCATTATCTGCTTCATCACGTGAAGTTATCGAAGAACAAAATGGAACAACTCTATTTGATGATTTTATTTTAAAACCTATTAACGCTACTGACTTACTTGATCGACTTAAGAAATACCTTAAATTTCATATTCTTGAAGAATCTATCCATGCCGGTTTTGAGAATGATTCTGACTACAACTCTAATTTAGCCAATACGAATAAAGAACAACTGCCAGTTCTTATCGAAATTCTTGAATGCGAATATATTCCGGTCTTTACTAATGTGGCGAAGAAACAGGTAATCGGGCAAATACGAACATTTGGTGAGCAACTTATTGCTTTAGGTATTGATCAGTCTAATACTATTGTTACAGAGTTTGGAAGAGAACTTTCCTTGCATGCCAACAATTTTGAGATTAGCAAAATGATGAAAAAGCTATTGACATTTCCTGAATTAATAACAAGATTAAAAAAGTTGATGGAGGAATAACTTATGAATGAGATCCTAAAAGATTTTAAAGTTCTGGCAGTTGACGATAACCCGAAAAACATTCAGGTAATTGGCAGTATATTAATGGAGGCAAATTACGAGGTTGGTTTTGCAATGGATGGAAAGCAAGCACTCGAATTGCTTACGGAATCAAAGGATTACGACCTGGTTTTGCTCGATGTTAATATGCCGGTGATGAATGGATTCGAAACTTGTAAAGCAATACGACATAATGAACTGCTTAGAGAAATCCCCGTCATCTTTCTAACTGCGCTGAATGAACCGGAGAATATACTGACAGGTTTCGATGTAGGAGGACAAGATTATGTTGCCAAACCATTTAACTCCAAAGAATTGCTTTCGAGAGTAAAAACTCATCTTGATCTAAAGCGAAGCAAGGATCAACTAAAAATGGTGAATCAATGGCTCGAAATTAAAGTCAAAGAACGGACGCAAGAATTGCAAACAGCAAACGAAGAACTTGGGATTGCCAATAATGAGCTCCTGGTTATTGATAAGGCAAAGGGAGATTTTCTTGAAAAATTAAGTCACGAAATACGTGCACCATTAGCCGGAATAATGGGATTTATTTCGGTTCTTCAAAACGATATAAATCCGACAGAACTAATGGAATTGCTTAAATATCTCGATGTTTCAGCTGCAAGACTTGAAAGATTTACTACCATAAGTATGTTGATCACCGAATTAAGAACCAAAACAACCTCAATTTCAAGGGAAGAAGTTAATGTTGATAATCTGATTGAGTTTAGCGTTGAGCGACAATCGGATCAGATAAAGTTAAGGAATATGTCCGTTGAAATTGAGAAGTCTATTGATACAATAACTATCAATGGTGAAAAAAGTCTGCTTGAGATTTGCTTCGAAAGTTTGCTTGATAATGCGCTGAAGTATTCTCCTAATGGAAGTAAATTAACGATAAACATCAGGATGATGCAAGATCAGGTAATTTGTTCATTTGTGGATCAGGGACGCAGATTTAATTCCGAAACATTGTCAAATATATTTGGATTCCTTTCACAAAATGATAAGCAATTTGAAGATAATGAAGCGCTTGATCTTGCTTTAGTGAATTTAATTATGAATGCTCATCTTGGGAAAATGGAAATGACGAATAATGACAATGGTGGCGCTACAATTCGTTTGATTTTTCCAGATTTTAATTCAGTTAACAAAAATTAACAAAAATATTTTTGTCTTTGGTGATTTTTATTTTTTTGCACTAAAAAGACATTGACTACCAATATTATAAAAACATTTATATTTTTTAACATTCTGGTTTTAAAATAGAAAAATTTGTCAATGACTGAGCAGGTAATCCATTAAACCAGATCAGTTATAGATTTCTACGCAAGAAATTTAAGATACTATTTTTTTTAACAAAAAATTATTTTATATTTGGCGGTTGCCAGATAGTGTATTTTCAGTTTCAATAAATTCGGTTGGAATTGCATAATCTATTAATAATACCGCCTTTTGAAACAGATTATTCAGCTGTTTTTGGGTGTTTTTATAAATCATAGGGAAACTAAATCATCAAATTAACGTATCAATAGAGTTAAATACAAGGATTAATAAATTTTTAAAATATGGGAAGACCACCAACAAGAGCGAAAGAATATAGAGATGGTTTTTATATTGAAGTTCGCAATAAAGGATCTTTAACAGGGATAAAGATTATCCGGAAGAGCAAGGAGGAAATGATGCTTGCTATTAGCGAGTATGGCAAATCGAAAGAAGTTGTAGTTTTGGGTGAATCAAAAGGGGGTAAATGGACCAATAAACCAGAGATTTATCAAAAATTAGACGGTATTGAACACGATTAGCTTTAAATACTGTTATAATTGTTACATTGGCGAAGTTTTTAAAGCCACTCAATGAAGTATTCACAATTATTCAGTACTAAGCCCTTTGTGCAGCTTATGCATAATGCCAATGAAGATAATGGCATGAAAAGGGCGTTAAGCGCAACAAATCTTACCACTCTTGGAATCGGAGCTGTTATCGGTGCCGGTATTTTTGTTTTAACCGGTCAGGCAGCTGCTCAATATGCCGGACCGGCTATCGTTATTTCTTTTCTGATTTCCGGTTTGGCTTGTTTGTTTGCCGGATTGTGTTATGCTGAATTTGCTTCAATGATCCCAATATCAGGAAGCGCTTACACTTATGCATATTCCACACTTGGGGAGTTTATTGCATGGATTATCGGTTGGGATTTGATTCTTGAATATTTATTTGCAGCATCCACCGTTTCAGTAGGTTGGTCAGGTTATGTAGTTAGTTTTCTGAAAGATTTTAATATTAATATTCCGCCCCAGTTTACAGCCGCATATAGTACCGTTCTGGTCGATATTCCCAACCTCGGATGGAAACCAATCACAAGTCAAATCACTGAAAGCCTTGCATCATCAGGAATTGTAGTCAGTAGTCTACCGCATATTACAGCCATTTTAAACCTTCCTGCAATGTTTGTTATTGCAGCAATTACAATACTATTGATTATTGGAATTAAAGAATCTGCCGGTTTCAATAATATCATGGTAATGATAAAAGTGTTTGTGATCCTCCTGTTTATTGGAATTGGGTTCTTCTTTGTCAATAAAGCTAACTGGCATCCATTTATTCCGGCGAATACCGGCGAATGGGGCCATTTCGGATGGAGCGGCATACTACGTGGCTCTGCTGTCATTTTTTTCGCTTATATTGGGTTTGATGCCGTCTCAACGGCTGCTCAGGAGGCCAAGAATCCGCAACGCGATATGCCGATTGGTATTTTAGGGTCGCTAGGAATTTCAACTGTTTTATATATTCTTGTTGCAATCGTTTTAACTGGTATTGTAAGTTATACTTTTTTGAATGTGGCCGACCCAATTGCTGTTGGCGTTGACGCAATGGGAAAAGGACTTTTCTGGTTAAGGCCTATTATTAAAATTGCTGCAATTGCTGGCCTTAGTTCTGTAATCCTTGTTATGATGCTTGGGCAGCCGCGCATCTTTTATGCAATGGCCAAAGATGGATTACTTCCTCCAAGGTTTGCGAAAATCCATACAAAATTCAGAACTCCCTATTTTAGTACTGTTATCACAGGAATTGCCGCCTGTATTCTTGCCGGAATATTACCAATTAATATTCTTGGCGAATTGGTTTCAATTGGAACTTTACTTGCCTTTGTAATTGTTTGTGTCGGTATTATATTTTTAAGATATAAACGACCCGAACTTAAACGCCCGTTTAAAACACCATTGGTTCCGCTTGTACCAATTCTTGGTGCATCCATCTGTCTGCTTCAGATGTACTCCTTGCCATTTGATACCTGGCTTCGGCTAATTATCTGGATGGCTATCGGGATGGTTATCTATTTCACCTATAGTGTACACCATAGTGAACTTAGGAAGCAAAAAGACGAAACCGGGGAAAAGAATTAAAAAATCTGATAATTTTGTTTGATTGATTCAGGGATCCGTGCCATTTTTGGAATGAGGATGTCTTGAACATTCACTTCCCGAACACAATAAATTGGATTATTCAAATTAAATTTCTCCTTTCAATGAATCCTACTGCATTAATCAACTCAAATCGATGGAACAGGATTCGCTATACGCTTTATGCACCGGGTTATGATATAGCGGCCCATATATTTGCGAAATCGAGAAAAATATCAATCACAAATCTCGGAATTAATCCAAGCGACAAAGTATTGATTGTAGGTGCAGGAACCGGACTTGATCTTGAATTTATGAGCGCAGATTGTCAAATCATAGCAACCGATATTACACCTGCGATGATCGCCCGAATCATCAAAAAAAACATTCATCTCAAACGTAATCTGAAAACCGAAGTAATGGACGGGCAACACCTGAACTTTGATGATAATTCTGTTGATAAAATTATTCTTCATTTAATTCTTGCCGTCATTCCCGATCCTGTTGTTTGTCTGAAAGAATGCGAACGGGTATTAAAACCTGGCGGAAGAATCACCGTGTTCGATAAGTTTGTTCCCAAAGGACGTCCATTATCGTTTTGGAGGAAATTTTTCAATCCTTTGACCAACTTTTTATTCAGTAATATTACTCGCCGGTTCGAAGACATTGTATCCAAAACTAATTTGGTGATTGAATCTGATATCACAGCTGATTTTAATGGCAATTTCAGAATAATCAAGGTGTTAAAAATGATGAAATAATGTAGAGACGCACGGCGGTGCGTCTCTACCCGTGCGTCTCTACCCGTGCATCTCTACCCGTGCATCTCTACCCGTGCATCTCTACCCGTACGTCTCCTCACATGGGTCTCCACAACCAGACAATAATCAATGAACCTTTTTTTAAAACAAAATTGATTTAATTTGCACCTCATAACTTTAAATTCAACCGAAATGTCATTGATTCAAAAAATCAGAAAAAGCAAATATCATCTATTGTTCTCTGTCATCCCTGTTGTTATCCTCGCAGGTGTAATAAAAATAGCTTGTCATTTACTAAGTTGGGAAATAATACCAAAAGAGCTTACCACTTTCTTTCCGAGTATTCTTACCGGTATCATTTTTATTCTGGGTTTTTTATTAGCCGGAGTCGTTACAGATTATAAAGAGAGTGAGAAAATTCCAAACGAAATGGCAGCTTCGTTATTCGCCATTTTACAGGAGGCTGAATATATTAGAGAAGTTCAAAACTGCCCTACTGCAACAGTCTTAATCGCGAGGTTGCAATCATTTGTCCCAACTTTGAAAGACGATTTCTTCTTAAAGGAAAATAATAAATTGCATCAACTTCTTGACGAGCTATCGGGCGATGTTATTCTATTGGGAAAAGAGGGTGCCACCCCCAATTTTGCTGGAAGGATGAAAGTGGAAATCACCAACCTGAAAAAACTCGTCAACCGGATCACTGTAATAAAAACGACCGATTTCATACCTTCTGTTTTTATATGTATTCAGGCCATTACAATTATATTCCTTGCGGTTTACTGTATGTTGGCAGTTGAGCCATGGTGGGGAGGTTTGATCCTTGTTTGTATTTTCACATTCGTGATATTTGCAATTCTATTTCTGATAAGAGATATGGAAGATCCTTTCGAATATGATGGTACTGATGATTCCAAATCAGATGAAGTTAGTCTCGAAGTACTCGATAATTTTCAGAATGAATTAGAAGGAAAATTATAAACGATACCCTTCACGTGGTTGCAGACCCTTGAAAGGTTTTTTGCGTTCATTCCAAATGAACCGATTTGATTTCTTATTGTGAAACTGATTAAACGATAATTATTTCTTAAAAGTTCCATTTTATCAGTTTGGTCACAAAAATGAAATTGATTAAATTCGTTGACTAATTTAACACTATATGAACACAAAAAATGTTACCAAAGCAATTCCTGTTCTGTTTGTTTTGGGATTTGTTATTTATCTGTCAATTGCCGGATGGGATCGGTTAAATGAACTAAAAACATTTGGCTTTATGCTTGGGGTATTAATATTCATTGATTCAATATTTATAAGAATAATCAAAAAACAGGTTGAAATTGATAAGGTTGGAAAGTAAAAAAGGAAAATAATAATTGAACAAACTCTAAATCAATTCTACTATTAAAAGGAAGAACAATCATGAAAATATTCTTTAAAATCGTGAAATACTTTTTTACCGGCATACTTGGCATTGTCATTATCAGTTCTGTTGGTTTATTTTTTTACTACCAATCAATTTATAGGGAAACACCTTTCCCAGCTATTGAATCAATTAATCAGATTCTGAACAGCAAGTTTTTGACATCCGGTAAACCTGTTTTATTACCTCTTCCGAAAAAAATGGAATGGAAAACCGGCCATTTTAATTGGCCTGAAACAATTGGTTTTTCTGCCCCATCAGAAGATGTTGAAGCGATCAAAAAGATTTGTTTTAACCGATTAAAAAGCATTGGAACTGTTAAGGCATCGGGTGATTTTAAATTTATTAAAAATAATAACCTTGATCCGCAGGCATATCATTTATCTGTTGAGCCCAAACAAATAAAAATTGAATATAGGGATCTGCAAGGATTGTTTTATGCAATGACAACTATAAAACAACTCTCCAAACAATCGAATCATCAATTGCCATGTGTTCAGATTGAGGATCAACCTGATCTTAAAACAAGAGGTGCCATGTTGGATATTAGTCGCGGAAAGATTCCAACACTTGAGACTTTATATGGCATGGTCGATTTTCTTTCTGATTTAAAATATAACCAGTTGCAATTATACATCGAAGGATTTTCGTTCGGTTATCCTTCGTTTAAAAACCTGTTCGATAAAACTGCAACACCATTGTCGCCCGAAGAGATAAAACAATTGGATATTTATTGCAAAGAACGTTTTATTGAACTTGTTCCGAATCAAAACTCATTGGGGCATATGCAGGATTGGCTAAAAAAGAATGAATATAAAGAGCTTGCCGAATGCCCCGAAGGGTATAAATTATTAGGGTTGATCGAAATGAAAACTACCATGTCGCCAACCAATCCTAAAACACTGGCACTGGTAAAAAAGATGTCTGAAGATTTATTGTCTAACTTCTCTTCCACTCAGTTTAACGTCAATCTCGACGAACCTTTTGAATTGGGTAAAAGCAAAGCACATCCTATCAATGATCCCAAAGAAGTTGCAAAAGTCTATATCAATTATGCGAAACAACTCAATGAATTTGTGAATAGTAAAGGGAAAACAATGATGATGTGGGGTGATGTTGTGGCAAAAAATCCTGAGATTATTCCTGAAATACCTAAAAATATTACACTGTTGGAATGGCGATACGAATCGATACAACCGTTTGATAAAATTTGTGCACAATATCAAAAGGCAGGTCTGCATTATATGGTTTGTCCGGGAACAAGCTCATGGTCAAGCTTTACAGGTCGCACAGATAATATGATGGTCAATGTTGAAAATGCGGCAAATAGCGCAATTAAATATGGTGCGGATGGATTGTTAATAACCGATTGGGGCGATACTCCGCATTTACAATATCTCACTGTCAGTTATGCAGGCCTGGCATATGCAGGCGCCTTAAGCTGGAACAATGATCCAAAAACTAAAGAGACATTAGGCAATTATTTGGGCAAAACAATTTTTAATGACAGCACAAATAGAATGGGCGATTTGGTTCTCGAAATGGGACGCTACAATCAATTTGAGGAATATCCGATGATGGCAATGACGACAACAAGTATGTCGTTCATGTTTGGGATCATGGATAAAACGATGCTCGACGCTATCAACAAGAAAATGCAAAGCGGCATTTTTGAATTGGTTCCGCAAGATGAAGAATTCAGAACAGCCTTATCAAGCAGGTTTAGTCAACCGCAAATTTACAATTCAAAAGCTATCCTGAATTTTACGGATAATGTCGAACAACAATTGCTTCAAATACATCTCAACAGACCTGATAGTACACTCATTTTGGATGAATATAAAAACGCTCTTCGCATGATCCGATTGGGAGCGAAACTAAAGCAATTCAATAATTATCACCTTCAGCAAACCTACTCAGAAAATAAAACCCTGTTATTTGATATGAAAATGCTTTGCTCTACCATTCTAACCGATCATAAACAGCTCTGGATGAGCCGAAATAAACCTGGAGGCTTTGATACAAGTATTGAACGCTTTAAAAATCTTGAAATGCAGATCGAAGATAATCTTGAATTGCTGGATCAAAACTCAGTATTGCGTTGGGTGAACAGAAGCCTTGAAAAGATAAAAAGCGTAGCAGCTGTCTTATACTTGAAATAGTTGTTTTGCATGAATCACCTTGAAGAAATAAGTGTTTGCGAAATCTTAAGACATGAAAAATTGCCTGGTTAAATGCTCACAGATCTTTTGAAACTTTTATATCTTTGATGAATGAAACCAAGATTATATTTCGGCACCTCTGTTTTTGGGGGCATTTATGATGAAGAATTTGAAGAAATTACAACTTTGTTATTTGAAAAAGTTAGACTTGGACAGATTATTTGCGTTTACTCTGACCTATCATTAACAGAATTGAAAAACGCTCCAATGAATGTTAGAAACTTCTTTCAAAATTTGCCACAGGAAAATGTGGAATTAGTTTAAATAACAGAAGAAGCATTTTTACTTACGGAATTGTATTTAGATGAAAAGGTTGTTGGCAAAACAAGTGCTGATGATTGCCGGCATATAGCGATTGCTACAATTACAAAGGCAGATTATTTAGTAAGTTGGAATTTCAAGCATATTGTGAATGTCTTTCGAATTCGTGGTTATAATTCAGTGAATTTGAAAAATGGCTATATGCAACTTGACATTCGTTCACCAAAAGAAATTGTATACAATGAAGACGAAAATTAATAAAGAAAAAACTTTTGATACAGTAAAGGTTTTCAGAGAAATCAAAGAGAAAATTGCAAAAGAGACAGAATCTATGAGCTTTGAACAATTTAAAGAATATTTGAGCAAAAATCAATTAAATACAGCGAAATAAAGCCTTTTTGTATTAATAACTATAGCATCTTTCAAATTGCGTTTATCTCATAAGTATTATAATATAAATATATTAGCCTTTAAATGTAAATGAATATGGAAAAAGTTATTGCCTGTTGTGGATTAGATTGTGCTACTTGCGATGCAAGAATTGCCACCTTAGCGAACGATGATGATTTGCGTGCTCAAACAGCTGGAAAATGGAAAGTCCAGTTCAGCGCCGGCATTACACCCGAAATGATCAATTGCACCGGATGCAGGGAAGCCGGAGTTAAATTCAGCCATTGTGGAGAATGTGAAATAAGGAATTGTGTGAAGACGAAAGGCTTCGAAACCTGTGCCGATTGCGATCAGTTGGAAGGGTGTGTATTATTAAAAAATATTCACCAATATGTTCCTGAAGCATTGGCCAATCTTAAATCATTAAACTGATTTTATTTTTTTGGTAATTAAAGAGATCGGTTAAGCGATGGAAAAGCTAATCATCTTTGGAATCTTAAGTTTGCTGGTTATATACATTTCATGGAAAACCTTATTTGCAATCAGAAGTCATGGCTTCTATCGGTTTTTCAGCTGGGAATGTATTATATGGCTGTTCGTTTCAGACTATAAATTCTGGTTTGACGAACCATTCAGCTTCAGACAAATCATTTCCTGGGTATTTCTGTTCATAGCTACCTATTTAGTGATTGCGGGAGTTGTACTTCTGAAAAGAAAGGGGAAACCTTTAAAGACCAGGGATGAAAAAGAACTCTTTCAATTTGAAAAAACATCTGAACTGATTGACCAGGGAATCTTCAAATACATCCGGCATCCGCTTTATTCCTCCTTACTCTTTTTAACATGGGGCATCTTTTTGAAGAATATCACAATCAACTTGTTTTTCGTCGCACTCGCATCTTCAGTATTTCTTTATTTTACTGCATTGTTTGATGAAAAGGAATGCGTTCAGTTCTTTGGCAATTCATACATCGAATATATGAAACGGACGAAACGGTTTATTCCTTTTATAATATAGACATCCCAGCCCTTCAAGTGGTTGCAACCCTTGAAGTGGCGGCAATCAACCCTTCAGGTAGTTGCAAACCCTTGAAGGGCTAATATAGAGAGATATGACTTTTGAAAACAATAAAACAGATTTTTTAAATCAACTCACTTTTGAACCATTAACAAAAGGGAACTGGAATAAATTTGTTCAGCTTTTTGGCATTAAAGGCGCTTGCGGAAGCTGCTGGTGTATGTATTACAGGCTTAAAAAAACGGATTACCAGGAAGGAAAAGCAGATGATGGAAACAAATTAGCGATGAAGCAAATCGTTTGGGAAGATAAACCCGCCGGAATCCTTGGTCTCTATGAAGGACAAGCGATTGCCTGGTGTGCGTTTGCACCGCGTGAAGATTTTATTAAGCTGGAGAATTTGCGTGTTCACAAACGTATTGATGATAAAGCTGTCTGGTCAATTCCATGTTTCTTCATCGATAAAAACTTTAGGCGACATGGCGTTTCTGTTGAACTCATAAAAGGGGTTATCAGATATGCAAGAGAGGTGGGTATAAGGATTATTGAAGCATATCCGACAATTCCAACGCAGGATAAACTTGCGGATTCGTTTGCATGGATTGGTTTGTATAAATCATTTGAGCGTGCCGGATTTGAAATTGTTGACCGAACATCCAAAAACAGACCAATGGTAAGGTTTTATACAGATAAAAAGCAATCTTCTTCAAATTGATTAAAATCAACCAGATGACAAAATTTTCAAATATTATAATCATTGCTGTTTTATTAGTATTTGCTTCGAGGTCATTTGCGCAGGATATTTCGAAGAAGAGATCGATCAACAACGATCTGGAGATCGTTCAGCTTACGCCAAATATTTACGTTCATATTTCATATGCCGAATTTGCAGGATTTGGGCGCGTCGCATGTAACGGAATGATTCTTAAAGAAGGCGATAAAGCCTTTTTGTTTGATACGCCACCCACTGCGCTTTTGACAAAACAATTGGTGGAATGGGTTGCAAAAACACTCAAACTTAAAATCGTAGGATTTGTTCCTAACCATTGGCATTCCGATTGTATGGGCGGGCTCGCGTATCTTCAAAGCGTCGGGATCGAATCGTATGCCAACCAGATGACTATTGATATTGCAAAGGCAAAAAACCTCACGGTTCCAACACATGGGTTTAAAGATTCGCTCAATCTGAAACTCGGAAATACTGCGATTGAATGTTATTACCTTGGTGCTGGTCATTCGATGGACAATATTGAGGTGTGGATCCCTTCGGAGAAAGTTCTTTTCGCAGGTTGTATCGTAAAGGAGGTCAATGCAAAAGGTTTAGGGAATACAGTTGATGGAGATCTTAAAGCCTATCCCCAAACGATTGAAAAGATACTCCGGAAATTTCCGGATGCCAAGATTGTTATTCCGGGACATGGCGCGTTTGGAGGGACAGAATTGATCATTCACACAAAGGAACTACTGAAAATGTGATAATCCGGAGATTTCGGAATCCGACAATTTCTTCATATAATGACAAGTGGATGAAAACATCATCACTAATCCTGCAATATCAGATTTATTATTAGCTGATTGTCTGATTTATTCATTGTCAAATTGCCGGATTAACCTTTATCCTTCCCCGTTTGTTATTACTTTTGAACTTTGCAAAACGATACCCTCAAATTATTAATGCTATGCAAACAATATTAGGTGCCGGTGGATCAATCAGTATTGAACTCGCCAAATCGTTAAAATATTTTACGGATGATATCAGGTTAGTTGGTCGTCATCCAAAGAAAGTAAATGCGACGGACCAACTATTTACTGCCGACTTAACCGATCGCGATCAGCTTTTTAAAGCCGTCGAGGGTTCCAAAATTGTTTACCTGACCATCGGATTCGAATACAGTACAAAAGTGTGGCAGAAGCTATGGCCCCCACTCATGCAAAACGTGATTGATGCCTGCATAGCGAACAACGCAAAACTTGTCTTTTTCGATAATGTTTATTCGGTAGGGGGCGATTTTGTGAAACATATTACCGAAGAATCACCCATCTACCCTACCAGCAAAAAGGGTGAAATCAGGGCACAAATAGATCTCTTGCTGCTCGATAGGATGAAAACAGGAAAAATCAAGGCCATCATTGCCCGCGCACCCGATTTCTACGGGACTGATATCAACAAGAGCGTATTGATGTCGTTGATTTATAAAAATCTTGCAAGCGGAAAAAAAGCGCAGTGGATGTTTAATCCCAAAGCTAAACACTCTTATATTTATACCCCCGACGCGGGAAAGGCAATGGCTTTGCTTGGAAATACCCCCGATGCCTATAACCAGATCTGGAACCTGCCGACCGATCGTCAATCACTCACAGCAGAGCAGTGGATCAATCTTTTTGCGAAGGAAATGGGTAAAAAAAATAACTATCAGTTAATTTCGGCATGGATGGTGCGTTTGCTGGGTCTCTTCATCCCTTTTTTGAAGGAACTTTTCGAAATGCGGTATCAGTTCGAATACGATTATTTCTTCGATAGTATCAAGTTTGAAAAGTATTTTAAATACCAGCCGACCAAATACGAAGTGGGTGTAAAAGAGATTGTGCAGCAATTGGCCACAGTAAAATCAAAACTATAAATGACGTATTTCCATCGACATCGGCTGATTTTTCGGGCATTAATTATTGCGGGAATCGTTTTCCTTTCGTATAGTTTTTTTGAGTCGCGCTGGATAAAGATCACTGATGTCGAAATCCTGTCGGCCGATATTCCTGAATCATTCAACGGATCGAAGATCGTCTTTATATCCGATATCCACCTCGGACCCTATCTCTCATCGCAACGATTATCCGGAATTATCGGGCAGATTAATGACATGAAACCCGAAATGATCATTTTAGGGGGCGATTATGTCCATTACAGGTCAAAATATATTGTGCCGGTTTTCAATGAGTTTAGCAAGCTTCGCGCCGATCATGGCGTTTATGCCGTTTTAGGAAATCACGACCATTATGCAGATGCCGATTTAACCCGGAAAATGATAGCAAAAGCAGGTATTAATAATATTGATAACCATTCCTTCTGGGTCAGGAAGGGGGGCGACAGCATCAAAATTGGCGGAGTAGGCGATTTACAGGAGGGTATTCTAATCCCTGGAAACACATTAACTGGATTAAAGAAATCGGACTTTGCCATTTTGGTATCTCATCAGCCCGATTATATCGAAAGGGTAAATACCGATTTGATCGACCTTACGCTGTCGGGTCATACACATGGAGGCCAGATCACCTTCTTTGGATGGTTTGCCCCTTTGATGGGCTCCGATTATGGACAGAAGTACCGGTATGGTTTGGTCGAAACCGGGAAGATGAAATCCTATATTTCGTCGGGCATTGGAACAGTTATCATTCCGTTCAGGTTCTTTTGCAGGCCCGAAATTGTTGTTATACACCTTCGAAAATCACTAAAATAACAGGGTAAAAAGTTGCTTAAGCGACGACATTTCTAAAATGTCGCATTCCATTCTACACATTTGGGATGAGATGCGGCATTTTTTTATGTACGATCGCCATCGTTATTTTAGCTTTCGGTATCGAAAGAGTGAATCCCGAATCATTCAACCGCCTTCCTTATTTTGTTTCGGTACCTCACCTGTCCATTACTTCCTGAATTTTTAGCCCTTTCCACAGGAGCCTTTCGGGCATACTTTTTTACGTTCATTCGATACAATACAACAGTTCCTGTCACTCCAGGCAGACACCAATCCGTACCACCTTTTACTTTTGCCTTATCTTCTTCGTGTTTTAAGATAGGTATGAATAAGATACCAGTAAGGTTTCTGTAACAAATAATACAGATACATTACAGAAAGGTTACAGCAACATTACAGATAGTATGGACTTGACAGGGTTGAAGCCTATTGAAATCTTAGGGATAGCCCTGCGCCGACGTCATTGAATTGAAATAGGAACAAGGAATTTCATTTCAATAGGATCCCTATTTTTCTGTAATTTTTCATGCGGCACTTTGCTTTTTTATGTTGTTCATATGCAATAACATATCTCCGTTTAATCAGATATAGCCGTTTAGTTACGAATATAATCGGAAATAAACGATTAATCTCCGACTGCAAATTTTCAACTTCTCTAATTTAGGCTAATTATATAATAAACGAATTGATTTATTAATAAAAAGGCCATTCAGAAACTAAGCAACTATGAAAAAATCACCGAAATTCCGGCACCGCCGGTTCATCATTACCCATATAATCAAACAGATAGCACGAACGGCCAAAGAACCAGCCATTTTTTGCGGGAGGGGCACTCCACCCGGATACCCTCCGCAAATACCTTCAATACCCTAATAATTAAAATATTACCCTATTCGAACCAAAATAATTCTCCAAATTAACCATTGCCATGAAAACAGATCATTCCCGAACCACAGCATCCAACGAAGGTGACCGCACTTCCAGTCCCTACCCAAATATCCCCACCCATAATCTCCAAATTAAGCAACGTCAAAAACCAAAGCATATGAAAACGAGCGACATTCCATCCTTACGAATATCTTTTCCAGGTTTAACCCTGCAAACCGAATATGGCGAAGGGAAAAGTGATAGGTTCAACACCCATAAAGTTCAAATTATCAAATCATTAATTCAATTTGGTAAGAGGCTAAGCCTTGTTTTTGCATTGATTGTTATTGCCACATCATATGCTCAGGCTGCTGCCACATATTATACCAGAGCAAGTACTAATTGGAATATAAACAGCACCTGGTCAACAGTGGGATATGGAGGTACAGCCGCTTCAGCATTTCCTGTTGCCGGTGATATTGTTAACATAGGAAATGGCAATAATGTAACTGTTTCTGCAGCTGCGGCATGTGCATCAATTACCTTCCAAAGTAGTAATGTTAATAACACTATAACAATCAGTTCAGGTATACTTTTGGATGTATCCGGAGCTATCACAATTCCAAGAGCAAGTAACGGGACTTTTATGAATCAAATTATTGTTGGCGCAGGAAATTTGAATGCCGGTAGTATTGCATTTACAAGTGGTGGTGGTACAAATAGGCACCAAATAACGATTTCTACAGGAACAATATCTGTTACTGGCAATATAACTCAAACGGGCAGTACCGGTAGCGCTACTATTACGTTTTCAGATGCTGGAACATTAAACCTGGGCGGTACCTTTTTAACATCTGCGACTGGAACTTTAACTACTGTAGCAGGTAGTACAGTAAATTATAATGCTTCAGCAGCACAGACAGTTGGTGATTTCACATATTATAATCTGACACTTTCGGGTAGTAATGCAAAGACAATGACTGGCGTAACAGTTAGTGGTGTTCTTTCAATGGAAGGAACAGCAACAGCTTCTGCAGCACCAACATATGGCACGGGAGCTACATTGCAATACAATTCAACAACTAACCATTTAGCCAGTGTTGAGTGGATAACGCCCTTTACAGGAACTGGAGGTATTATTATAACTAATACGGGCTCAGTTACACTGAATGGCAATAAAACTGCAACTGTTCTATTAAAAATCACAGATCGGGCAACTCTTAATTTATCTACCTATACATTAGGCAATCCTACCATAACAATGGAGGCTGGAGGTACAACTGGTTCAACAATATCAGGTAGTGGTTTGCTTACACTTGGAGGAAACGTAACAGTTACTGATGATGGGACTGGTACAAGCGGGGCAACCATTTCTTGTCCCGTTGCGCTTGGCGCTACACGCACGTTTGCTGTTGCAGATGATGGAACAACAGCCGTGGATTTAACTTTAAGCGGAGTTGTAAGCGGGGCAACTTTTGGAATCACCACTTCTGGTTTGGGGACTATAATGCTTACCAATGCGGCAAATACTTATACAGGAGCAACTACTATTGCAACAGGTGAAGTCAGGCTAAATCCAGCGAATACCACAGCTACTTTTGCATCGCAGATTGTACTGAACGGCGGTAAATTAAGCACAACAGGAATAGCAACCGGAACCACCATCACAAGTTCATCTACTTTAAACCTTAATTATGTTGGCAATTCCAATATTGATTTAGGATCAAATGCGCATAGTTTAAAATTTGCTGCGAGTAATGGCGTATCATGGTCAGGAACGACTTTGACTATCAATGGCTGGCAAGGTACTCCGGGATCATCAGGCACCTTTGGTAAAATATTTTTCGGGACAGCAAATACCGGATTATTATCAACACAATTATCTAAAGTTCAATTCTATATTAGTTCAAGTAATATTCCATCTACAATACTTTCAACCGGGGAGGTAATCCCGATTATACCAGCTGTTATTGCTGCTACAGGAACCTTATCAGCTGTTAACACAACCTATGGCACTGCCTCTTCTTCAACAAGTTTTAGTGTGTCGGGAACAAATATGACGGCAGGTATTTTGGTTACCCCTCCTGCAGGTTATGAGGTATCGCAAACAGTTGGTGGAGCAACGGGTTATGCAGCTACCCAAACAGTAGGTGCGGCAGGAACAATTGCTGCTACAACAGTTTATGTTAGGTTAGCAGCAACGACAAATGCAGGTGCATATTCAGGCAATGTAGTTTTGTCAAGCAACGGGGCTACAAATGTAAATGTGGCTACAGTTTCGAGTACAGTAAGTCAAAAAGCTTTATCCGTAACCGCAACTGGTCCGGCAAAGGTATACGGTACCGCCTTAACTACTGGAACAAACACATCGAATTTCACTGCAGACGCAACAGGGGTTGGTAGTGAAGTGGTAACAAGCGTAACCCTAACACCAAATGCAGCAGGTCTTTCTGCAACAACAGCCGCAGGAGCTGCCTATGTCGTCACACCATCGCTGGCAACAGGTACAGGTGGATTCCTGGCAAGTAATTATAATATCACTTATACACCCTACAATGGAACAGTAAGTAAGAAAGCATTAACAGTAACCGCTACTGGTCCAACCAAAGTTTATGGTACTGCCTTAGCTGCCGGAACAAGCGGAACGAATTTTAGTTCATCAGGAACGATAACCGGCGAAACAGTTACGGGTGTCACCCTTACGCCCGATGCAGCAGGTCTTTCTGCAACCACTTTGGCAGGAGCTACCTATTTCGTCACACCATCATTGGCTACAGGTACAGGCGGATTCCAGGAAAGCAATTATTCTGTTACCTATACACCTTACACCGGAACAGTAAGTAAAAAAGCGTTAACCATAACTGCTACAGGTCCAACCAAGACTTATGGAACAGCATTAACCACCGGAACAAGTACAACGAATTTCACTGCAACAGGGGCAATAACTGGTGAGGCTGTAACAAGCATAACCCTGACACCAAATACAGCAGGTCTTACTGCAACAACATCAGCTGGATCACCCTATATCGTCACGCCATCGCTGGCTACAGGCACAGGTGGATTTACAGAGAGCAATTATACGGTTACCTATTCTTCTTTCAACGGGACAGTTACCGCAAAACCATTAGCAGTATCAGCAACAGGTCCAACTAAAATTTATGGTACAGCTTTAACTACCGGAACAAGTACTACAAACTTTACAGCAGATGTAACCGGGATTGGCAGCGAAGTAGTAACAGGTGTAACCTTAACACCAAATTCAGCAGGTCTTTCTGCAACGACGGCTGCAGGAGCATCCTATGTGGTTACACCATCAGCAGCAACAGGTACGGGTGGATTCCTGGCTAGTAATTATAATATCACCTATAGCGTCTATAACGGAATTGTAACAGCGAAAGCCTTAACGGTAACTGCAACAGGACCAACCAAAGCTTATGGCACTGCCTTGACTACCGGAACAAGTACAACAAATTTCACCGCAGTAGGCGCGATTTCCGGACAGGCTGTTACAAGTGTAACCCTGACACCAGATGCAGCAGGTCTCTCTGCTACAACATTACCAGGATCAGCCTATGTAATGACTCCCTCTGCACCAACAGGTTCAGGAGGATTTCTTGCAAGCAACTATTCTATAGCCTACAATGCTTATAATGGGATAGTTACCACGAAGGCATTAACAATAACAGCCACAGGGCCGACCAAGGAATATGGTACGGCATTAGCTGCCGGAACAAGTACAACGAATTTTACCGCTTCAGGGACAATAACAGGTGAGACTGTTACGAGTGTAACCCTTTCTCCAGATGCAGCAGGACTTTCTGCTTCAACAGCGGCAGGAGTAGCTTATGTTGTCACACCATCGCTGGCTACAGGTACAGGTGGATTTACTGAGAGCAATTATTCTGTTGCCTATGCACCATACAACGGAACTGTAAGTAAAAAAGCCTTATCGATCTCTTCTGCAACGATTGCGCCTAAAGTATATGACGGAAGCGCAACATCAGGAACTGTAACTCCAGGAATACTATCTGGCTTTATCAATCCTGAAACAGTCGTAGTTGCCAGCTTAACAGGCACATATGCCGACGCAAATGTAGGCACAGGAAAATCAGCCACTATTGTTTATACACTTGGCAATGGAACAAACGGCGGCCAGGCATCGAATTACAGTCTGGCCAATGGAACCGGATCAGGTGATATCACCATTGCCAGCCAAACAATTACTTTCCCGGCATTCGGAACGGTTACAACTGCGTCAACACCTTTAACTCCTGCTACAGCAAGTTCAGGACTTGCAATTACTTATGCAAGTTCCAATTCTTTGGTGGCTACGGGAGGCTCTTCAGTAACTATTGTTGGTGCGGGAACCACCACAATTACAGCTTCGCAGGCAGGTAACACTAATTATACTGCCGCGACTCCGGTATCTCAAATACTTGTTGTAACTGCTTCATCAGTAAGTCCGATAGCATCATGGGAAATAAGTGCATTGCCTGGAGGAACAAATAATTTTGGTACCAGTCCATTGACCGCTACAAATGTGGCAAATGGCGCAACTGTAGGTGGATTGACAAGAGGTTCAGGTATTTCTACAACAGGTACGGGTGTTCCGAGTGCATGGGGCGGAACTGGATTTACTACAACTGCTACAACTGAAGCAGCTGCTATTACAGCAATCGAATATGCAACCTACACGGTTACTGTGAATGCCGGATATACGATGAGCTTATCTTCAATAAGCGCTTATAATATCAGAAGATCTGCATCTAATGCGCCTTCAACCGGTATCTGGCAATACCAGGTCAACTCGGGTTCATTTATTGATATAGGCACAAGCATTACATGGGGAACCAATTATACTTCTACAGGCAATTCGCAACCTGCAATTACTTTATCTGGTATTTCCGCCCTTCAGAATTTAAGTGCAGGTACCATCATTACAATAAGATTAGTTACATGGGGAGCTACAAATGGTACTTCAACATGGTTTATAAATAATCAAACCGGTAATGACTTGCAAATAAATGGTTCATTAGAGTGTAACACCCCGACTGCATATAATGTAACAGGTGGTGGCAATTATTGTATTGGAGGAACAGGAGTTCCTGTTGGTTTGTCCAATTTTGAGTCAGGCATGAGCTATCAGTTAAAGTTGAATGGTGTAAATGACGGAACTGCTATAACCACAGGTACGCCTGGTACTCCGATTAGTTTTGGCACAAAGACTGCTGCCGGTACATATACCGTAGTAGCAACTAACACAAGTTGTGGTAATATAGCTACGATGTCAGGGAATCCGATAGTAACTGTAAGTACACCTCCAACAATTACAAGCACTTCAAAGAAGAGTTATCACGGTTCAGACCTTAGCTGTGCCGCATCTACTGATGGTGAGATTACGGTAACCGCAAGTGGTACTGCAATTCAATATTCTAAAGATAATGGAATTAATTATCAATCAGGTAATGTATTCAGCAATTTGGCTGCAGGAAGTTACCAGATAGTAGTAAAAGATGCCACCCTTTGTCCTTCAACAGCGACGCCCGTAGTGATCACAGCACCTGCAGCGCTTGCTGTTGTCAGCAAGACTGTTACGAGCCCGATTACCTGCTTTGGCGGAACTGCTACTGTTACACTTACAGCTGGTGGCGGAACGTCTCCATACAGCTTTACCTTTAACGGAGAGACAAATATCACTGGAAGCTTTTCTGGTGTACTTGCAGGAACAGGCAAGGTGTTTAGCATCACCGATGCCAACAATTGCACAGTGAATGGGACAATAGATGTTAACCAACCTAATGCAATTGTTACCACTTTTACCGGCAACCAGTCGCTATGTAGTGGCTCAACCACCAATATTATCTTGAGTAGCACTACGGCAACAAGTTATGCATGGACGGCAGGCTTGAATAGTGGTACTGCATCCGGTTTTTCAGATGGTACTGGAAGCATCATTGGTCAGTCACTAACCAACAGCGGGACTGTCGATGCTGTTGTTCGTTACATAGTTACGGGTTCAGTTGGCACATGTGCCGGCACACCACTAACAATTGATGTAACAGTAAATGCGAAGCCGGTTTTGACGGTTTCTGGTACATCATTATCAGGTTGTGGCCAGGTAAATCTCATTTCAGTAGTTAATCCTGGTTATACGGGTGATTTATATTACTACCCATCAGCTACTCCTTCAAAAATAGCACAGCTTAAAGATACAACTTCGATTAGAACTTCAATTGCAGCTGGTGATTATTATCGGATTCAGGCAAGATTAGGGACTTGTACTACAGAACAGGAGGTATTGGTAAAGGTAAATGCGAATCCGACTATTACTTTAACTAACGCAAATTTATCGGTATGCCCTGGAATAGGATCTGTTGACCTGGATTATTCCGCTATTTCTGGAATATCGAATTCATCATCGGATTCATACAGTATCACCTATGATCAGGCTGCTATAAAGGAAGGTTTTGAGAATTTCGGCGATGTAATTACATCATCTCCGCTGACAATAAGTGTACCTTATTACTCAAAAGACGGCATTACTCACCCCATTGCCGGAACTTATCACGGAATTTTAACTGTTAAGAACGGTGTGTCTGGATGTGCAAGTGTTGATTCTCCAATTACTATTACGGTGCACCCAACACCATCTGTAATCGATATTAAGAAAAATGTATGTTCTGGTGTTGCTTCGGGGATTGAACTACCTGTTCAGAGTATAAATGAATTGGTTATTACAAAATATTTAATTAAAGACGGATATGATTACCCTGGAGGCAATCAGCCTAATCAATCTTTTGGGACCTTTCCAACGTCAGATAAACCAGATATCAGATATGCAATCCAAAATGATATATTAGGTTATGGTCACTCTCCGGAAAACGATGTAGCCTATATAATCACTCCGTATGGAGGTCCTGGAACCTGCGCTGGTGACCAATTCTGGGTGGACGCTTATGTGCAACTAGTTCCTGAAGCGCCAACTGCAAATGATGTTACAGTAACTTACACAGGCACTTCACATGTAGTATCGGCTACCGCTCCATCGGGAGCTCATGTTGAATGGTACGATAATAGCGGCACTAATATAGGCACAAGTGCGCCCTCTCGCATAGATGCCGGTACTTACATTTTCAGCGCAGAATCGAAGAACGATGACGCTACCGGATGCGTAAGTGCAACACGGACACTTGTAACGCTTACGATCAACAAGGCTCCGCTGGAAGTTACAGCCATCGCCTCCAATATCACATATGGGGATGATGCCCCAGTAGTTACTATTACTTACAATGGATTCGTCAATGGTGAAAACCATTCAGTTTTAGATAACGAAGGTTTCGCTTTACATACTGATTACACAAAGGGAAATTCAGCAGGTACTTACCACACTACTATCGGAATAGGTAGTGCCAGTGACAATAACTATGACTTCACAACACTCAACAACAGTTCATTCCAGGTAGGTAAAGCAAACCTCGAAGTTACGGCAGTTGCTGAAAATATTGTATACGGATCTGCAGGTCCAACTGTTACTGTTTCAATCAGCGGCCTTATTGCTCCTGATGGAAAGGGAGATCTGGATAATCTTGGATTCGTTTTGGGAACAGATTATACCAAGGGCGAGCAGGCAAAATTATATCATACAACAATCGCTATTGGTTCGGCCCTGGACAATAATTATAATTTCTATCCACTCAATACCAGTACTTTTCTTGTTGATAAGGCTCCGCTTACTATCACGGCTGAGCATAAAAGCAAGGAATATAATGGCGCTGTCTATAGCCCATTTACTGTATCATATGAGGGATTTGTTAATTTTGATAGTCCTGCTACTCTGATTGGGACACTGGCTTTCGGTGGTAGTGCTGCTACGGCAATTAATGCAGGTAATGGCTATGTAATTACCCCCAGTGGATTGACATCGGACAACTATACTATCACCTACCATGATGGAACGCTGGACATCACAAAGAAAGAGCTGACTGTTACTGCAAATCCTCAGAGCAAGACATATGACGGACTCACATTCACTACCGGAGGAGGCACATTTACTTCAACCATTGCAGGTTATGTAAACTCCGAAAACATAAGTGTTGTAACCGGCAATGCAACCTATACTGGCGCAGCTACTACAGCTACAGATGCTGGGGACTATACAATTACTCCATTAGTATCAGGTCTAAGTGCAACAAATTATAGCTTTACGGCTTTGAGTGGTATCTTGCATATCGATAAGGCTGACCAGGCTATCGCATGGACAAATCCTGCAGACATCACTTACGGTACAGCTTTAACTGCTGCTCAGCTCAATGCACAAATTATTGTAGCAGAAGGTGGTTCAGCTGTGGGAACTCTAACGTATATCCCGCTTGAAGGAACGATACTGAAGGCAGGTCCAAATCAGGATCTTACAGTAAATGTTGAGGCAACAGCTAATTATAAAGCTGCAAGCAAAACGGTGAAGATTAATGTTGGAAAGGCTAATGCCACAATCGTGGTTACTCCTTACGACGTAACTTTTGATGGCAATGCCCACACTGCTGCTGCTTCTGCAAAAGGTGTCTCAAGTGAAGACCTCGCTGGTCTTGCACTGACGACAACACATACCAATGTCGGTGACTATACAACTGACTCCTGGTCATTCACCGATGTAACCGGTAACTACAATGATGTCGCTGCAACCACGATCAATGATAAAATCACCAAGGCTGCCGCTACTATCACAATTGCTGGTTATACCGGAACTTATGACGCTGCCGCTCACGGTGCTTCCATTACTACTGCCACCGGTGCAAAAGGTGAAGACCTGACTTCTTCTGTTAACCTTGGAGCAACATTCACAAACGCTCCCGGAGATACTGCAGACTGGTCATTTACCAATGCAAACTATGAGCCTCAGTCAGGCCATGCCGCTATTACGATCAATAAGGCTAATGCCACAATCGTGGTTACTCCTTACGACGTAACTTTTGATGGCAATGCCCACACTGCTGCTGCTTCTGCAAAAGGTGTCTCAAGTGAAGACCTCGCTGGTCTTGCACTGACGACAACACATACCAATGTCGGTGACTATACAACTGACTCCTGGTCATTCACCGATGTAACCGGTAACTACAATGATGTCGCTGCAACCACGATCAATGATAAAATCACCAAGGCTGCCGCTACTATCACAATTGCTGGTTATACCGGAACTTATGACGCTGCCGCTCACGGTGCTTCCATTACTACTGCCACCGGTGCAAAAGGTGAAGACCTGACTTCTTCTGTTAACCTTGGAGCAACATTCACAAACGCTCCCGGAGATACTGCAGACTGGTCATTTACCAATGCAAACTATGAGCCTCAGTCAGGCCATGCCGCTATTACGATCAATAAGGCTAATGCCACAATAGACGTTGTTGGTGGCACATGGCCATACGATGCACTTCCTCACAACGCAACAGGTTCAGCCACAGGAATTGGTGGAACAGCGCTTACCGGACTTGACTTTGGAGAATCTTTCACCAATGCTCCAGGAGGAACAGCTCATTGGACATTTACCAATGACAATTACGCATCTCAGGAAGGTGATGTTGCTATCAATATTGGACAGGCTGATATTACCGTAACAGCAAATAGCACAATCAAAACTTACGGCAGTCTTAAGACTTATTCTGGTAATGAGTTTACAACTTCCGGAATTTTCTATAATAGTGACAATATTGCCAGTGTAACTCTTTCAAGTGCAGGTGACCCGGTGACCGCAACAGTCAACACTTATCCTATTGTGCCGAGTGCACCGGTAGGGTCAGGAGTGGGCAACTATAACATTCACTTCACTAACGGAACGTTGAACGTTGGTCCGAAACCTCTTGAAGTAATTGCAAATAGTTTCCAAAAAGAATTCTTTACAGTCTATAACTTCACTGGTAACGAGCTTACTACAAATGGCTTGGTTAACGGCAATACTGTAATATCTGCAATTATTTCGAGTACAGGTGCAGAAGCTAATGCAGTTGTCGGTACGCATGATATCCTCATAAGCGGCGCGACAGGTAATGGAATTGGTAACTACGCTATTACCTATACAAAGGGCACGCTTGATGTACAAGATCATACGCCACCGCAAGCTAAGTGTAAAGCCGCCATTGTTCAGTTAGATGCTGCCGGAAACGGAAGTATTGCCTTAAATGATATCGACAATGGCTCGACAGATGCCAGCGGTATTCAATCAAGAACACTCAATAAAACGGCCTTTAATTGTACCGATTTTGGTCAGAACACAGTCATTCTTACTGTTACTGATAACAATAACCTGGTTTCGACCTGTAATGCAATCGTAACTGTCGAAGATCATGTTGCTCCTGCAATTGTGTGTCCTGCAAATATTACTATTAATGCAGCGCCTACTGATTGTAATACTACTGTTGATGCAGGACTTCCTGTATATTCAGACGCCTGTGGTATTGCAAGCCTTGTTGGTTTCAGAAGTGATAACGGGACGCCTCTTACTGTCTCCAATCATTCGGGTATCTTCAGCATCGGAACTACTTATATTAGCTGGACGGCAACCGATATTCATGGAAACATTGGTACCTGTGTTCAGACAATAACTGTAATTGGTGGTCAGCCATCGCTAACAAGTGTTCCGGTGATGGCAAATGCAGATATGGGTCTTTGTTCCGCAAGTAATGTTACGATTCCGGCTCCAATACCATCATCAGCTTGTGCTGTAAAAGCGTTAATTTCACAACGAAGTGATGGCAATTCTTTAAAACCATTGACTGATCCTTATGGAGTAGGAGTAACGACAATTACCTGGACAGCGCTTGGAGCAAACAACCTTCCGGTTGCTACCTGTACACAGACGGTTACTGTAACAGACAACCAGCCACCGGTTCTTGCAGATCCGATTGACGTAACTGCCAATAATGATGCAGGTTTCTGTTACAAAGTTATTGTTCTGACAGCTCCTGTTGCCTCAGACAACTGTGGTATTATTGCAGGCGGACCTACGGCAACCGGCATCCCGGCAGGTAATATATTCCCTGTTGGTAAAACTGTCGTGACCTGGAATGTTGCTGACATTCATGGCAATACTGCCTCGAAAACGCAAAACGTTGTGATTACCGACGGTGAAGCCCCTGTTCTTTCTGTTCCTTCAGACATCATTGCAAATAATGAGCCTGGTTTCTGTTACAAAGTCGTTAACCTGATAGCTCCAACGGCAACGGACAACTGCGGTATTGGCAGCATGGGTGTTACATCGACAGGAATCCCTGTGGATAATAAGTTCCCGGTAGGGACAACAGTTGTGACCTGGAGTGTTACAGATATACATGGTATAACATCAACTCGAAATCAGAATGTTACAATTAACGACATCGATTTACCAGTAATCACATCATGTCCTCCAAATCAGACATTCTGTAAAAAAGAAAGCAATTCCTATGATATCCCTGTATTGATTGCTACCGATAATTGTGGTGTAAATACAATTAGTTATTCAATAAGCGGCGCAACTAACAGAAGCGGATCAACAAATAATGCCAGCGGAAACTTTAATGTTGGTGTTTCAACCATCACTTGGTTTGTAATTGATCAGCATGGGAACAGTAGTGCCTGCTCGACAATTGTTACAGTTGATCCATTGCCAACGGCTTCAATCGCAGGAGATGCACGGGTATGTCTTAATGCAGATGCACCACTTATTACCTTCACAGGATCGGCTGGTACTGCACCCTATACTTTCACCTATTCTGTTAATGGTGCAAACGACCAGACTGTTATAAGCGCCGGTGGTACTGCAACAGTAGCACAATTTACGGGGACAACTGGAACTTTTGTCTACACGCTGAAAAGTGTAGCCGATGCAAAGGGTTGTTCACAGGTAATAGGCGGTACAGCTACTGTAATTGTAAACCAGGCGTTGACGGCTCCTGTTATAGGGAATAATCAGTCACTATGTTACAATGCATTGGCATCGGCTTTGAACATTTTAGCGCCATCAACGGGTGGTACTGGTCCTGTCGCATATCTATGGCAAAGTAGTCCGGATGGTATTAATGATTGGACCGATATAGGAACCGGTACATCATTCGATCCGGGAAATGTGCAGGAAACGACTTACTACCAGGTTATCGCGACCGATGGTGGAATACCTTCCTGCGGATCAGTCACGGCAATAAGTGTGAAAATTACTGTAGGGATGCCACTTACGCAACCTGAAATAGGTAATGATCAGACAATTTGTTATAATACAGCTCCTTCATTACCTCTATCTGTAATAACTCCTGCAACAGGAGGAGCAGGTGTTTTCAGTTATACCTGGCAAAAGAGTTCGAATGGAACTTCAGGATGGGCCAATGTTGGTTCGGGAGTTTCCTACTCACCTCCAGCTTTAAAGGCAACTACATATTACCAGGCAATTGCAAATGACCTGGGTGTCCCTTCGTGCGGGTCGATGTTTAGCCGTAATATCACAAAAATTACGGTACAGGCTGTTGTTAATCCTGGCGTAATTACGGGTGTTCAGGCAATATGCTATGGCACAGCTCCATCATTATTTATGAGCAATGCAGCAGCATCTGGTAGTGGTACAATTAGCTACCAATGGCAGCAAAGTTCAGATGGTACTGTATTTACTGACATCAATTCAGCTACAAATTCCACCTATCAGGCCGGTACACTTACTTCAGATACATGGTATCGCAGGGTCGCAACATCGACACTGAATTCAGGTACGTGTTCTGCAATCAGTATTGCCGTGAAGGTAACGGTGAATCCATTACCAGTCGCCAATGCCGGAACCGACAGGGCAATTTGTCTGAATGAAACCACCGTTATAGGAGCATCATCTGTAGTTGGAAGCAACTACAACTGGAGCTCAGTTCCAGCCGGATTTACTTCGAACAACGCATCACCCACGGTTAGTCCGACAGAAACAACAACTTATACTTTGTTAGAGACGTTGTCATCGGGTTGCAGCAATGCCAATAGCGTAGTTGTGATGGTTAATCCATTGCCGGCAGCAGTTGCCGGTGAAGACAGGGCAATCTGTTTGAATGAAACCACCGTTATTGGAGCACCATCTGTAGTTGGAAGCACCTATAGCTGGAGTTCACTTCCTGCCGGATTTACGTCAAATTTGGCGAATCCTTTGGTTACGCCATTGGTAACAACTACCTATACAGTAGTTGAAACATCAGGTAACGGATGTACGAATACACATAGTGTTAAGGTAACTGTTAATCCTTTACCAATTGTAAGTTTGCCTACTGCTGGTCCATTTTGCATCGATGGTGCACCTGTACAATTAGCAGGTTCCCCAACAGGCGGTGTTTACAGCGGATTAGGTGTAAGTGAAATTGGATTATTTACGCCATCAACAATCGGTGAAAGAGTGATCACTTATACCTATACAGATGGGAATGGATGCATAGCCAGTGCATCAGCAACGATTACTGTTTACCCACGGCCACAGCTAAAAACTGTGATAAATGGAGTTACAGTGATCGAAAACAATGACGGTGTTGATGATAAGGGCGCCTTTAATGTATGCAATTCAGGCATTATAAACCTATTCTTCACACAGATATCTGACATGAAGCAAGTCTCGCCATCCAATTCTGTAAAAGTGATCCAAGAGTTTACGCCAACGAATGTAACATTTGGTCCTGGCAATGGTATTTTCCCAATAAGTGCCTATACCACACCATTTAGCCGCAATGTAGCATTGATTGATGCTACAAAGCAAGGGACATTAGTAATGCGATTACGTACATTCTTCGATAGTAACAATAATAATTTGCTGGATGACAATGAATGTGCAGGCGACTGGATTATATACACAGTATCCGTGAATTCTACTTTGCAGCCAGATGTAACAATAGCGGCCAATACATCAGAAACGATCTGTGTTGGTGTAAGTGTTAACTTTACTGCTAATCCGGTAAATGGTGGTACATCACCTGTTTATCAATGGAAATTAAACGGAGACAAAGTAGGATCCAACAGTGTAACATACACCACAACTGAACTTAAGAATAACGACAATGTCTCGGTAGAGATGGTATCGAGTGATGCTTGCGCAATTGTACCATTGGTAAACTCAAATGTGATATCAATGGTGGTTAATCCGGTTATCACAACAGGTGTTAGTATAACTGCTAATTCTTCATCTGCAATCTGTGAAGGAACAAGTGTAACTTTTACAGCGACTCCGGTCAATGGAGGATTGTCGCCAAATTACCAATGGAAAAATAGTGGTACAAACATCCCTGGAGCAACGAACGAAAATTATACTTCGGCATTACTTGCTAATAATGACGCGATCTCTGTAGTAATGACGTCAAGTGAAGCGTGTGCTTCAGGACCTGCAACCTCCAATCGGTTGATTATGGCTGTTAATCCAAATCTGCAAGTTGGTGTATCTATTGCAGCTTCAGAAAACCCGGTTTGCTCAGGGACTTCAGTGACATTCACCGCTGCACCAATCCATGGAGGTAATAATCCATTATACCAATGGTATAATGGGGTATTGCCTGTTGGAACCGCAGCATCCTCGTATTCTTATATCCCTGCAAATGGTGATGTAATTACAGTTGTAATGACTTCCAATTCATCTGCTTGTAAAACCGGGTCACCTGCAACTTCAAATCAGGTTGTAATGATTGTTAACACATTACCGGATGTATCAGCTGGAATTTATGCGCCAGTTTGTACAGATGGCGCTAAGATCACCTTATCTGGATCACCTGCAGGAGGGGTATGGACAGGAACAGGAGTAATCGGAACAAGTCCATATTTATTTGACCCGTCAATTGGAACGCAAACACTGACTTATACTGTTACGAATACCAATGGTTGTGTAAGTTCATCTACGACAACTATACCGGTTAATACATTACCGGTTGTTTCAGCAGGAACATATGGGCCAGTTTGTGCCGATGGTGCTAAGATCACTTTATCAGGATCACCGTCAGGAGGGGTATGGACAGGAACAGGAGTAATCGGAACCGTTCCTTATTTATTCGATCCTTCTGTTGGAACACAAACATTGACCTATACATATACAAATGCCAGTGGTTGTGTGAACTCTGCTCAGACAACTATAACGGTTAATACATTACCGGCTGTATCAGCAGGAACTTATGGACCAGTTTGTCTTAATTCAGCACCTTTACAATTATTAGGAATACCGGTAGGTGGGACTTATAGTGGAACAAACATAAATGAAAGTGGATTATTTACGCCATCAACCATTGGCGATCATGTGGTCACTTATTCTTTCACGAATTCAAACGGCTGTTCGGCAACTGCTTCTTCAACAATTTCAGTCAATTCGCTTCCTCAGCTACAAACAACCATCAATGAAGTATCAGTGACTGATGTTAACAATGGTGTTGACAATCCCGGTTCTTTTACTGTTTGCAATGTACCTGGCAATATCAAATTCAACCTCTTTAAGGATTTGAATGGGATAATTCCGGCTGGCAATGTGAAAGCTTATCAGCAGATTATTACATCTAATGTCACAGTTCCATTCTGCAGCGATTGTGCAGCGCCGTTATCTGCCTTTACCGAATATTTGGGCACTGCAGCTCTTGTGAATAGCAGCCTTCCTGGTCAGCTAACGATGAAGTTCCGTGCATTTGTTGATAGCAATAATAACAATATCATTGATGGAAATGAATGTGCGAGTGACTGGATTGTTTATACTGTAACCGTTAATCCTTCTTTAATTGCATCTGTTAACATTTCATCCGACGCTTCAGGAGCAATATGTCCAGGGACAACTGTTAATTTTACAGCCTTTCCAACCTATGGAGGAATACCAACCTACCAATGGAGGAAGGGAGGAATTGATATCAATGGAGAAACAGGTTCTACCTACACATCAGGATCGCTTGTTAATAATGATGCGATATCTGTGGTCATGAATTCTACATTAGCCTGTGTTGCTATTAATCAGGTTGTTTCCAATGAAATTACGATGACGGTTAATTCTAATCTGCCATTAAGTGTAACCATCGGAGCATCTGCAAATCCAGTTTGTTCGGGTAATTCTGTAACATTAAACGCTACTGCAGTGAATGAAGGATCGGCACCGATTTACCAATGGATGGTAAATGGATTTAATGCTGGATCAAATAAAGCAACGTTGACCTATACCCCAACAAATGGTGACATCATAATCTGTAAAGTTATCTCAAGTGCAACTTGTACGACAGGAAGCCCGGCAACTTCGAATCCGGTAACTATGACTGTTAATCCTGCTTTGACTGCAAGTGTCGTTGCATCAGCATCGGCCAACAACGTATGTGCTGGTACTTCGGTGACTTTCACCGCCACACCTACCAATGGCGGTACACCAACCTACCTATGGAAGAAAGGTGGAGTAGACATCAGTGGAGCATCAGGCGCTGCATATTCATATGTTCCGGTTAACGGCGATGTTATTTCGGTGGTAATGAATTCGACTTTAGGTTGCGTTGCTGTAAAAGAGGTTGTCTCTGATCCGGTAACGATGACTGTTAATCCTGCTTTGACTGCAAGTGTCGTTGCATCAGCATCGGCCAACAATGTATGTGCGGGTACTTCGGTGACTTTCACCGCTACACCTACCAATGGCGGTACACCAACCTACCTATGGAAGAAAGGTGGAGTAGACATCAGTGGAGCATCAGGCGCTACTTATTCATATGTTCCGGTTAACGGCGATGTTATTTCGGTGGTAATGAATTCTACTTTAGGTTGCGTTGCTGTAAAAGAGGTTGTCTCTGATCCGGTAACGATGACTGTTAATCCTGCTTTGACTGCAAGTGTCGTTGCATCAGCATCGGCCAACAACGTATGTGCAGGTACTTCAGTGACTTTCACCGCTACACCAACCAATGGAGGTACACCAACCTACCAATGGAAGAAGGGTGGAGTCGACATAAGTGGAGCATCAGGCGCAACTTATTCGTATGTTCCGGTTAACGGAGATGTAATTTCTGTTGCGATGACGTCCAATGCCACCTGTGTGATCGGTAGTCCAGCTACGTCCAGTCCGGTAACCATGATTGTTAATCCAAATCTTCCGGTCAGTGTTTTGATTGCATCTTCATCAAGTCCAGTTTGTACAGGCGATCCTGTAATCATTTCTGCCTATGCAACCAATGGAGGGACAGCACCTGTCTATCAGTGGAAAGTAAACGGTGCAAACAGGGGAACCAACAGTTCAACGTATGGCTTTGTTCCAGCCAATGGAGATGTCGTTACTTGTTTGGTGACCTCGAATGCTTCATGCGTAACGGGCAACCCGGCTACTTCAAATGCTGTTACGATGGTGGTCAATCCAGTGATTGTTGCAAACGTGTCAATTGGTGTAAGCCAGAACAATGTTTGCTCAGGGACTTCAGTAACCTTCACGGCCACACCGGTAAATGGAGGGACAGCACCAGCTTACCAGTGGTATAAAGGCACGATACCTGTTGGAACCAACACAGCTACATACTCTTATCTTCCGGTAAATGGAGACATCATTTCTGTTGTGATGATTTCCAATGCCACACCTTGCATCACTGGATCTCCTGCCACTTCGAATTCAGTAGCAATGAATGTTAATTCTTTACCGGCTACCGGTTTAACAGTAGGAGGTGCTACCACGATCTGTTCAGGTACAGGCACTAACATTACTGTAGCATCGTCAGTAACCGGTACGAGTTACCAGTTAAGGGCAGGTACTACCAATGTAGGTGCCACTGTAGCAGGAACTGGTGCCACGATCATTCTTCCTACAGGGAACTTGACGGCCACAACAACCTTTAATGTATTAGCGACTAACATTTGTGGTTCTGCGCAATTAACAGGAACAGCAGTTGTAACGGTTACTCAATTGCCGGCTACCAATTTAACGGTAGGTGGTGCTGCCACGATCTGTTCAGGTACAGGGACTAACATTACAGTTGCATCGTCAGTAACTGGTACAATTTATCAGTTAAGGACAGGAACTACCAATGTAGGTGCCACTGTAGCAGGAACTGGTGCCACGATCATTCTTCCTACAGGGAACTTGACGGCCACAACAACCTTTAATGTATTAGCGACTAACATTTGTGGTTCTGCGCAATTAACAGGAACAGCAGTTGTAACGGTTACTCAATTGCCGGCTACCAATTTAACGGTAGGTGGTGCTGCCACGATCTGTTCAGGTACAGGGACTAACATTACAGTTGCATCGTCAGTAACTGGTACAATTTATCAGTTAAGGACAGGAACTACCAATGTAGGTGCCACTGTATCAGGAACTGGTGCAACGATAAATCTTCCGACAGGGAGCTTGACCGCCACTACATCATTTAATGTATTAGCATCAAACGGTTGTGGTTCTGCGCAATTAACAGGAACAGCAATTGTAACAGTTACTCAGTTGCCGGCTATCGGTTTAACAGTAGGAGGTGCTGCCACGATCTGTTCAGGTACAGGGACTAACATTACAGTTGCATCGTCAGTAACTGGTACAAGTTATCAGTTAAGGACAGGAACTACCAATGTAGGTGCCACTGTATCAGGAACTGGTGCAACGATAAATCTTCCGACAGGGAGCTTGACCGCCACTACATCATTTAATGTATTAGCATCAAACGGTTGTGGTTCTGCGCAATTAACAGGAACAGCAATTGTAACAGTTACTCAGTTGCCGGCTATCGGTTTAACAGTAGGAGGTGCTGCCACGATCATTTCAGGTACAGGTACCAACATCACGGTAGCTTCATCAGTAATTGGTACCAGTTATCAGTTAAGGACAGGTACTAATAATGTGGGTAATGCTGTTGCTGGAACTGGTGCCACGATAAATCTCCCAACGGGTAACTTAACAGCGACTACTACATTTAATGTATTAGCAACCAACGGTTGCGGTTCGGTTCAATTAACAGGAACAGCAGTTGTAACAGTCACTGGAGTTAGCCTTCCAACGTTAGGGTTGAATACCGTTGGAAGTAATTCACAAAAAGGCTTTAACGGTTTTTGGATAGCAAACAGTTTTACCGCTATTTCGAATACTACAATAAACAGACTGAATCTCTATGTAGGAAATGCAGCAGGTAATGCCAGACTTGGATTGTATGCCGATAATGCAGGTGAACCCGGTGCTCTTCTTGCTCAAACGGGTGAAATAACGCTGTCAAATGGATGGAATAGTGGTATGCTTGGGTCGTCTCAAAACATCATTTTGGGCGTAACCTATTGGCTGGCTATTGAACTTAATTCATCAACAACGAGGCTGTATTATAATATTGCATCTTCCAGACAAAGATACATATCATACGCATATGGCCCGTTGCCTTCACCAGCTCCAAAAAAATGTTCGACTGGTTCAGGTATCTATTCAATCTTTGCTGATTTCTATGGTATCGTCGAATCTATCGCAGTAACAGGTGTAACCGTAAGTCCAACCTCGGCAAGCCTTTCAATAAATGCAACACACCAGTTAACTGCAACGATTTTGCCTTCGAATGCCACCAATAAAACCGTAACCTGGAGTTCGGACAATAATTCTGTCGCAACAGTAAATAGTACTGGGCAAGTAACCGCTGTTGCAGTCGGTAGTGCCAACATAACTGTCACAACACAGGATGGTAGTAAAACAGCCACAAGCATCATTACTGTCACAGGAGTGAGCCTATCTACGTTAGGGTTGAATACTGTTGGAAGTAGTTCAGAGAAAGGGGATAATGGTTTTTGGATAGCAAACAGTTTTACCGCAGTTTCGAATACAACGGTAAACAGAGTGAACATCTATGTAGGAAATGCAGCCGGTAATGCAAGACTTGGATTGTATGCCGATAATGCAGGTGAACCCGGCGCTCTTCTTGCTCAAACAGGTGAAATAACGCTGTCAAATGGATGGAATAGCGGTTTGCTTGGGTCGTCTCAAAACCTTATTTCAGGCGCAACCTATTGGCTTGCAATTGAACTTAATTCATCTGCTACGAGATTGTATTATAATATTGCATCTTCCAGACAAAGATACATATCTTACGCTTATGGCCCATTGCCGTCACCAGCTCCTATTAGGTGTTCGACTGGTTCAGGTATCTATTCAATCTATGCTGATTTCTCCACCACAAATACTACAAATAGTAATTTGAAATCGGCTATAGTCGTGACTGATGTGCCAGTTGTTCAACCTTCTGCGCTTAAGGTTTATCCTAATCCAGCTTCTGGGCCAGTAACCTTTGAGTTCAGGATCAATGAAAATGCAAAGGCAACACTTGATATCTTTGCTGTAAACGGACAACGTGTCGTACGAATTTTTGACGCGAATGTTGAAGCGAATATACTCCAAACCGTAGTATTTGATAACACACTTTCTTCAGGCGTTTATGTCTACGTTTTGAGGTGGGATAATCAGGTAATCACAGGTAAGTTAATTCGAACAAGGTAGTTTACTTTTAAAACAATTAAAAAGCGAAGCCGTTTCAAAGAAATTTGGAATGGCTTCGTTGCTTTGTTTTAGAAGCTTGAGAACGGTTAAAGCGGAAAGCCAATTCCATTCATCCCTAAAATAAGGGTATTCACCGATATAAATAGACAATTCAGAAGAATTTATTTTTTTCATTTCCATAAATGAACCAGCTTTGTTGCGTAAATTCATAATACGATAAGCTATGAATAACTTTAGAACGATCATTGTAATCCTGGTTTCGGTCATTCAAACATCGGGTATGTTAGCAAGCCTCAGTTGTGACTCGTCTAACCTGACTGAATTTGCAGGAAAGGTTTGTAAGAATATTAAATGCGAAACTTCAGCTAAAATTGCTGAGTCAACATATGACTTTCGTGATAATGTAAATGAAGGACTTCTGAATCTTAATAATCCCATTTGCCGCAAAGAGGCAAGCTTGAAAACCGATATACAGCCCGTTATCGGCTCAGGCAAGAGCTTAGATCTTCCTGTTAAAAAAGCTTTGGGCAACATTCAGCAACCCGTAAAAAGAAATTCCACGATGACCCAAATCAGCTTTAATGTAACAGTAAATGCGGCGCTATTTTAAAACCTGAAATTCCAGGTGATCGATGGAATGACAGAGAAAAGGTAAAGCTTTACCGCTTCAGTCTTGTCTGAATTATCTTCCTTCGTCCGGAACAAAATTGAATAAGCATTCTTTCGGCCATAAGCATTGAAAACTCCAAAGCTAAGTTCAGACCTGAATTTGCGAGTTTCCTTAAGGAATAAGTTGGCGCCAAGATCTAATCGGTGATAGGCGGGCATCCGGTATCCATTCCTGCTCGTGTAATAATTAACAACGTTACCTTCAATCTCATATTTTCCGTCCGGAAAAGTAATTGCATTTCCTGTATAATAAACCCACGTTGCTGATAAGGCAAGTTTTTTGCTCAACTTTAAATTAGCTACAACCGAGATATCGTGTGTACGATCCTGCCGTGAGGGATACCAGGTTCCGTTGTTGATCTCATCAAATCGTTTTTCTGTCCGCGACAAAGTGTATGAGATCCATCCTGTAAAATAGCCTACCTCTTTTTTGCATAAAAACTCAAGTCCGTAGGAGCGCCCATTACCGAAAAGAAGTTCAGCCTCAGCATTTTCATTCAGGAATACATCTGCGTTATTGCGGTAATCAATCTGATTTTGCATGTTTTTATAATAGCATTCAACAGATATATTAATCACGTTGGATTTGAATTGCCTGAAATACCCTGCCGAGATCTGAGATATAAACTGTGGTTTGATATTATTTGAACAAGGAAGCCAATAATCTACTGGAGTACCCGCTGAGGAGTTCGACAACAAATTAATATATTGACTCATCCGGTTATATCCTGCTTTTATGGAAGATATGTCAGACAAGAGCCAGGTCATGTTAAAACGCGGCTCAAACCCGAAATAGTTTCGGTAGAATTTCCCTGCAGCAAAAGATTCAGTTTTAACAATACTTTCGTCTGATTTGTAGGTGTTTTCGGTACCAGGTCCGACCCTTGAGAATGTTGACATCCTGATACCATAACCAATTATCAACTTGTCGTTTACCTGATCCTCACCAAAAGCGTATACCGCGTTTTCCCAGCCTTCTTTCTCCGAAATCTTAAAGCTACTAATATTCTTAGAATTCGAATTTACTTCGCCCGGTTTGAAATGATGAAGCAATGAGTTAAATCCGAAAAGGACACTTTGACGATTAAACAGTGATAAGGCATAATCCTGTTTGAGGGACAGGTCATTAATTCCCGCCTCGAGCGAAAATTTTCCGTCGATATCGCCTTCGGTTTTATAGTTATAATCGTTGATAACCATCGTCGTATTCGCAAAAAGTGATGGTGAAAACTGGTGATTCCAGCGCAGTGAGCCCGCTTTATTTCCCCAGCTAAACCCAAAATCTTTAGCCTGCAGCACATCGCGTCCAAAATATCCTGAAAGGTATACACGGTTATTCTTATTGATGACAAGATTGGTTTTTACGTTTAAATCGTAGAAATACAATTTGTTATCCTTTGTTTTCTCATCACTTGACAATGGGAGAAAAAGATCGGCATAGGTTCTTCGTCCCGAAATCATAAATGAAGACTCTTCCTTTGAGATTGGACCTTCAACCATCAAACGCGAGGATATCAGTCCAATTCCACCAGAGACATGGTAATCTTTCAGATTTCCTTCTTTCATCCGGATGTCCATCACCGATGAAGCGCGTCCGCCATATCGTGCAGGAACGCCGCCTTTGTACAATTTAACATCTCGGATGGCATCAGAATTGAAAACGGAAAAAAAACCGAGAAGGTGTGACGGATTAAAGACAGGGGCATCATCGAGCAAAATAAGATTCTGATCAGCATTCCCTCCACGCACATAAAACCCTGAATTCCCCTCTCCTACAGGAGAAACACCTGGCATCAGCTGGATCGATTTAAGAATATCCTGCTCACCAAAGAAAACCGGTATTGTACTTAATTCCTTGACATCGAGGCGCACTGTGCCAATTTCGTTTTGGCGGATGATATTCTCTTTAGGATGGCCGATTATCGTAATTCCTTCAATATTGGTTTCCCGGGGAGAAAGAGAGATATTCTCAGTCAGGTTTTTATCAAATGTCATCTCTTTTTTAATGGTTTGATATCCAATGTAAGAGAAAATGATTTTGTATTTTCCTTCAGGCAGGGTTATTGAAAAAAATCCGTATTCGTTGGTCGCTACACCTGTTTTAAGTGCTTCGGGATAAATTGTGGCATAAATCAGCGCTTCTCCTGAATTAGCATCGCGCAGATAGCCGCTCATTGTAAATCGTTGCTGAGCATTAGTGAATAACGGAAACATCGTGTATAGCAGGAAAATAACACAACAATGCGCTTTCAACAATGCAGAGCATTCCGTTTTATTACTTGTAAAAATTTGCATTCATCGAAATTAGATCGTTCGTTTCGGCAAGTCACACAGATATTCAGCAAATGTAGTTTTTTTATTAATTTTGGGGTCAACTTATACTTAAGATAATGGATTTCAAAGCAGCCAAATTAGTACTGATCGCGCTTATTTTACCGGGATCGTTATTCGGACAACAAGCAAATCAACAGCGGTTGAGTGCTAATAATATCATTGATTTGATTAAAAAGAATGTTACCTGTCCGTGGTCTGCCCAAACGGTTGATACCTTTAAATCGGGAAATCCCGATGATGCGGTAACGGGCGTTGCGGTGTGCATGTTTGCCAATATGAAGGTGCTTCAGCAGGCTGTTGCTGAAAAACGTAACCTGATCATTGCCCACGAACCGACCTTTTACAGCCACCTTGATGAAACCAAAGCATTGGAAAATGATCCCGTTTTTCAGGATAAAATGAAATATATTAAGGAAAATAAATTGATTATCTGGCGTTTCCATGACCATATTCACCGTACAAAACCCGACGGTATTTACATGGGTATGATCGAAAAGCTCGGATGGCGAAAGAATCAGAGCGATAGTTCGATGATCCGGTTTAAATTTGAAAAGCAAAAGTTATCCGATTTTATCAGCGGTCTAAAGCGGACTTTTCCCGGAAGTGCGTTTAGGGTGATTGGTAATCCTGATATGATTGTAACAAATGTGGCTCTGTCGGTTGGCGCTCCCGGAACCGATGCCCATCGGAAACTGCTCGAGGATAAGAAGATTGATTTGTTGGTTGCAGGAGAGGCTCCCGAATGGGAAACCTACCAGTACGCTTATGATGCACAGCTCCAAGGGAAAAACAAAGCAGTTATCTTCCTTGGTCATGCGGTTTCAGAAGCGTACGGAATGAATTATTGTGCCTGCTGGCTCAAAGGGTTTCTGCCCGAAGATATCAATATCAAGTTTATTGAAAACGGATCAAGCTATACAACGTATTAAATTTTCTATTTCCGTGGATCAAACGATTGTGGCAGCCAAACCCTGAACCAGGAATGTTCATCGAGTGTATTCCCGGCTGAAGCGTAGTCGCAAAAAGTAATTTCGACCGGTTTACTGCCTGATTCCTGGTGTGATTCGACGATAAAAGAACTTTTGTACTTCATCCAGATACCGTCCTGATTTGTTCCTGCAGGTTCGAGGCTGACAAACCCGTCCTTATCAAGTACCGGTTGAATCGTTTCGTCAACATTTGGCGATCCAAGCCTTGCATCGCGTGCAAGCACGATAGGACCACGTACGATTGCGATGTTTTCAGGCAGGTCGCCCATGTGAACGATTCGTCCGCGCATATCAACGGTAAGGTTTACCTGATCGCCCGATTTCCAGACGCGTGAGATCTCGGTAAACTTTCCTGGAGTAACATTTTCAACGGGCTGACCATTGATCGTCAATGTATTTTTCTGGCTCCAAAAGGGAATACGAATACGGACTTTTAAAGGTTCGTCTTCCTGTAAAACCATTTTTAAGGTGATATTGCCAGAAACAGGATAGTCGGTTTGCTGAATTATCTCCACTGGCTTACCTCCCGGAGTTAAAAGGTGATAGCTTCCATCCGCAAAGAAATTGACATTGATTCCATCCTTTTCGCCCATTACAGCGGTAAGCGGCAACGTAAACAATCCCCGTGGGCCACTTGCAACGCAACAATTCAATCCCATCCCGCATTGTTCGCTTCCGCGTTGACGTTGCCCTGCCAGAGGTGAATATTTAGCCCAGTCAGAACCGTCCGTGAACATTGAACCAAGCAGCGCATTGTAATAGGTTTGCTCGATGGCATCGGCATATTTAACTTCGCCTGTAAGCCTCAAAAGCTGCTGGCTCAACTTTATCCAAGTAGCTGTAACACATGTCTCCTGGTAATGATCGACATGCATGGTCTGTAGCCGTTTCCCGCCGAACCAACATTCGACAGCCGAGCCTGATCCTGCAATATTAATTTCGGTATCGAAAATACTTTGCCAAGTTTTCTCAACCGCCTCACGATATTCCGGTTTACCTGTCAACCTGTAAAGCTCCAGTAAACCTTCGTAACACGACATCATCTCGTAAGCTTTCTGTCCCTGTTCGGCGCCGAACCAGTTTTGAGGTTTTGGAAATCGTTTGGCCACTTCAACAACCGAACTGGAGATTAATTGTGGTCCGTCAGGCGTTTCCCATTCTTTAACAATCTCGTTGGCAAAATCGAGGTACTGCTGATCGCCGGTCCTGGAATAAAGCTGGCAAATCGGTTCAAGTACCGAACTTGCCGCCATTCCATGATGGTTACCCTTTTTCACAATCAATGACTTCGTATCAGCCAACTCTTTGATCAGGTGAACCGCCAGCTTTCTGATCGCGAGCAACGTATTTTTATCTTGTGTCAGATCGTAATAGGCGAGCAATCCTAACATACAATATTTCCTGCCCCAGATGTCCCATTGCTCAAGTTGCTTATTGTCTGCATAATTCCCGATATAACCATCGGGTGTTTGCGTTGAAAGAAGACCTGCAACGGCCTGATCGAGTTTGGCTTTCAGCTGCGGTTCGGGACGGTACCGATACGCTGCTACTGCCGAAGTGAACCATTTGCCCCAAAATTCGGTTTGCCAGCAACGATCTTCGGTCCTGTTCCGAAATGGTTCAACAAGCCGGTTAACATCCTGTGCAAGAATTCTATTCTGGTACGAGGCATCAAGTCTGTCCCCAACAAATCCTTTAAGCAAAGCTGATTGTGCGGGAAACAGCATATCATAATTGGCTGGTTTAACACTCTTTTGTGCCATTGAATTGACCACAAATATTAACTGCAGGAGACAGATAAAAAACAGGCTGTTAGTTTTCATAACTCTTATATGAAGGTATCTTACAAATATAGTCTCAATTTGTTAATTGATCCAGTTTTTACTCCAACTTATTATTGTAGTTTAGACTGGAACTAATTAATAATCATTTGTAGTTTTCATTTTAGATCTTAAGCAAAACAACTATTTTTGTTGCAAACTGCAATAATAAGCGCTATAATATGAATGATATTAAAAATGTGGGACTTACAATTACACTAATCCGTCAGCAAAAAAACATCACAACGAGTGAACTTGCTGAACGGTGCGGATTCTCGACGGCCATGATGGAGCAGATTGAACAAAACGAATCCATTCCGTCGCTGGGTCATTTGATTAAGGTTGCCCGCGCGCTGGGGGTCAGACTGGGTACTTTTCTCGACGATATGGATCAGCTTGGGCCAGTTGTAACCCGAAAAGGCGATTTAAAGAAAGGAACCAGCTTCTCTAACAAAAGCAGCAATTCCCATCTTAGCCTCGATTTTTTCCCGTTGGCCAGCGACAAATCGGGTCGACATATGGAGCCGTTTATTGTGGAGATCAATCCATCATCCATTTCAGATTTCACACAATCATCACACGAAGGTGAGGAGTTTATCTATGTTTTAAACGGAAAGATCGAAATCAAATACGGCAAAGAGGTGTACACGCTTTCAGAAGGCGACAGCATCTATTATGATTCGGTGGTTGATCACAATGTACATGCTGCCGATGAGTCGCCGGCTAAAATACTGGCGGTCGTTTACGCACCATTTTAAATTTAACCGGTTGCAAGTTGTCAATTGCACGATGCCAGTATTGGCCAATAGCCAGTTGCGAAAAAATGCCATCTCGTAAAGCTATTGAACCACATTAACTATCATATCGCTACAAAACAGATTGAATGGAATTAATTGAAAAAACATTTGGCCAGTTCCTCGAACAGTGGGCAGCCGAAACACCTGATAAAGATTTTATGGTCTATCCCGACCGAAATCTCCGTTTTTCGTACGCCGAATTCAATATACGTGTTGATAACCTCGCTAAGGCGTTGTTGCATATCGGGATGCGACCCCATAATAAGCTTGGTATCTTTGCAAATAATGTTCCCGATTGGCTTACGTTTATGTTTGCGAGTGCCAAAATAGGGGTAGTGCTTGTGACGATCAATACCAATTACAAAACCCACGAGCTGGATTACCTCATTAAAAACTCCGATCTCAAGGCCATTTGTCTTGTTAACGGATGGCGCGACAGCGACTATGTGCAAATGATTTATGAACTCGTTCCCGAATTAAAGGAGAGCCAGCGTGGTTATCTGCAGAGTGAAAAATTCCCTTTCCTGAAGAATGTGATCTTTATCGGGCAGGAAAAACATCGAGGCATGTTTAATACTCCCGAACTGATTTTGCTCGGAAGCCAGTTGGATGATAATTTATTTAAAGACATCAAATCAACGATTTCGTGCCACGATGTAGTGAATATGCAATATACTTCGGGTACAACAGGTTTCCCCAAAGGGGTAATGCTGACCCATTATAATATTCTGAACAACGGTGTTGCCACCGGTCAGTGTATGAACTACACCGCCGACGACCGGCTTTGCGTTTGTGTCCCCTTGTTCCACTGTTTTGGCTGCGTATTGGCCCTTTGTGCGATCATTACGCATGGAGCTACGATGGTGATGGTCGAGAATTTCGATCCGCTGGTCGTTCTTGCTTCGGTACAAAAAGAGAAATGCACAGCTTTGTATGGTGTTCCCACCATGTTTATTGCAGAGTTGAACCACCCGATGTTCAGTATGTTCGATCTTTCGTCGCTTCGTACCGGAATCATGGCAGGCGCTCCTTGCCCGATCGAAACAATGAACGAAGTGATGAACAAGATGAATATGTCGGAGCTTATCATCGTCTACGGGCTTACGGAGTCCTCACCTGGAATGACCGCAACAAGGTCGCACGACACCCCCTGTGTCCGGTCGACCACAGTTGGGAAAGCCTATCCTGCGGTTGAAGTAAAGGTGGCTAGCCCCGAAACAGGCGAAGAACTTAAGCCGGGCGAGCAGGGTGAATTGTGCTGTCGCGGCTACAATGTGATGAAAGGTTATTACAAAAATCCTGAAGCTACAGCGAAAGCGATCGATAGTGAAGGGTGGCTGCATTCGGGTGATTTGGGAGTTATGGACGCCGATGGTTATTTTAAAGTAACAGGTCGCATAAAAGATATGATCATCCGCGGAGGCGAGAACGTCTATCCGCGCGAAATTGAGAACTTCCTCTATACGATGCCACAGATACAGGCCATTGAAGTAGCCGGAGTTCCCAGTCCCAAATATGGAGAACAGGTAGGTGCATTTATTAAAAAACGTCCAGGCGTTGAACTTTGCGAAGAAGATGTTATTGATTTTTGCCGCGGTAAGATCTCGCGCTATAAAATCCCGAAGTACATCTTTTTCGTCGACGAATTTCCGATGACGGCAAGTGGCAAAATACAGAAATACAAACTACGCGAATTAAGCCTTGAACTTTTAAAAGAAAAGGGGATAGAGCCGGTCTGAAGAAGGTCAACAGAATAACTGATCATGAAATTGGCAGAATTGCAGATAACAATCTGAAAGATATCTTGTTCTTTTTTGGCCTTACCATCCTCCATTTATGATAGTTGGCCCCTTGAGTCCGTTTTGGCAAGTAGCAATCCATCAAAGTGTTTGATAGAATACCATCAAGGTGTTTGATAGCATCCCATCAGGATATCTGACAGCATCGTATCAGGATGATTGATAGCGTCCCATCAGGATATCTGACAGCATCGTGTCTGATAGTCTGACATTATGGTGTCAGGATGCCCGACAGCATGCTGTCGGGTTTGTTAGACGTATTTATCGGAGTTGAAGGATCAGTGATTGATACCAATAACTGGTCTACCAGCTAATCTTGTCCATTTAGACAATTAGTTTAGCCTACAAAATATATTGAAAGCAATGGAATGGTTTTGTCAAAACACAAGAGGAGACACTACATGGTATGCACCAAAAAGCTGAAAAATAAAAAGCGCTTCAGGATGCTATTCTATCCAAGGATTCAAAACGGGAGTATGGGTAATATTTCTTTAAACCAACCATTCAAAACGGATGACATACAACTGGAGTTCTTCAAAATGATGCATTAGTTTTTTGAGTATTTCAATGCAGAAAACCTGGGAATAAGTCGGAATTCTATGTTTTCGTCATTTCAAAATGGATTTCCTGGCAAGGGAACCTATAACACCACGATTCCTCATATCGTTCCTGTGCCCCTGAACTTCGGTTAAACCAGATGGACAAGAGACGTCGCTTGTAGTTAAGTAAAGGTCGTAAAGAATATAACCTCAGGTATCGTTTAGTGATATGAAACTTCATATCATTATAGAAATTAGGCACTTTACGTTTCAACTTTGACTCTTCATCCGCAAAATAATCGAATGTATACAACCCGAAAAAACGACGGTGGGTATAATCCGAATAAAAATGAGGATTGCTGAAATGGGGAACGATAACGCGATGAATTCCCCCAAGTTTTAAAACCCTGTAAATTTCCTTAATCAGAAGCTCCAGATTTTCGATATGTTCGAGCACATGCCTCGAAGACAACTCGTCTACCGAATTATCGGGTAAAAAAGGAAGTCCATTTTCGATATCTGCCACTATGTCAACATTTTTATCTTGAAATTTATCCACACCAATTGCACCGGCTACCTTATTAGGTCCACAGCCTAATTCAATAACGATTCTCTCGTTCTTATGTATTTTCTCTGTAATGATAGATGCAATCATAATTTCTGAATGATTTTCAATAGTTTTTCGAAGCAGACCTCTCGGCTATATAATTCAATGGCTTCCCCTCTTCCATTTGACCCCAATTTAATACGAAGTTCATGATCGTTGATCAACATCTCCAGCATTTGATACCATTCCTCATCAATCGCGGCAAGAAAGCCGTTTTCACCAGGTTTTACAATCGTTTGATTTATACCAACCGGGCTGGCAACACAAGGAATACCTGCAGACATGTATTGCAATAATTTGTAACCGCCTTTCATTCGCGTCCAATCAGTATCTGGCAAAGGCATCAAACCAATGTCCATTTGGCCGATATTTTCGTTTTCGTCCGCAAAAACCCAAGGTTTAGCGATGTGGTTAATTCCTGATATTTTGTAATCAGACCTGGCTCCCACTGTTAAAAACCGAAATGTATATTTATTGGCAAGCCTTTGTAATGGCTTTTCAATCAACTTAAGAAAACCTGATGTCCATGGCGATCCCATCCAGCCAATGGTTAGCATCTGATTTTTTTGTTTTTCAGATGGTCTTATCCGATCTGTCTCAACAGGTGAAGTAATGATCTCCGGTATTTGGCCGAAACTTAGACAAAACTCATTAAGATATTCTGTGCTTACGATCACTTTGTTGGCAAACCTAACCATATTTGCGGTTTTCTCCCTATTATTTGGTCGTTTGGGATTAATGTAGATCGCATCATCAAAATCATAAACAAAAGGAATCGACCTTCTATTCAATTTTTTTATAAGCAAACTTGAGATAAATATCCTTTGAATGAACACAATGTCCCACTTTCCAAAAACAATGGCAAGAAATATTTTAAAGGAATACCACCTTTTAAAAAGGGGATAAAAAATGCATTTACTGATCAGATTTGAAGGTCTTAGTGGAACCCTCGGGACATGAGTGACACTGTATCCCTGATCCTCGAAAAAAGGGATGTATTGCAATGCCCTTATTCTGGCACTCGCGTTATCGCTGTTGCCATCGGTGAGCATTAACATCCCTTTCTTCGTTTGAATTTTCATCCTATATTTTACTGATTTTCAAAACTTATTTTGTTGTGATTTCTACAGCGTTAGCGGTTAATCCGTCAGAGTTGGCTATCAGTTTAACTATTCCAGGTTTATCACCTGATTGGATAACCACCAAACATTTTCCATGAAATGCTTTACGTTGAAGCGCTTTAAATGATTCGTGGCTTACAGGATCCCCATTATCAACACCAACAATCGATCCTGAACCCTCAACCTGAAATTTCACAAGGTTATCGGCATTTGGCACAATTATGCCGTTTGCATCAACCACATCAACTGTCAGGTAAGAAAGATCATTCCCATCGGCTCTAATAGTAGAACGATCCGCCGTAACAACTATACGGGCAGGAGCGCCAGCAGTTTTAACCACTTTCACCAGAACTTCTTTGCCAGATGTCCGCGAAATAGCTTTCAGCGTTCCAGGCGTATATGGAACTCTCCACATCAGGTGTAAATCATCACCTTGTTTTTTCTTAACACCTAACGATTTATCATTCAGAAATAACTCTACCTCGTCAGCATTGCTGTAAGCCCAGATATCGATTGTCTGGCCTTCCTTCCAGTTCCAATGCGGGAATATATGCAACACATCCTTTTTCGCCCATTCGCTTTGGTACATGTAATAAACATCTTTGGGGAATCCAGCCAAGTCAACAATTCCAAAATAAGAACTTCTTGAAGGCCAACCGTATGGAGTTGGCTCACCCAAATAATCAAACCCGGTCCAGATAAACTGCCCTGATAAATAATCGTGCTTTTTAATCACTTTCCAGGTTTCTTCGTGAGTAGAACCCCACGGAGCCGAAACATTGTCATACGAAGAACAGGTATTATCTGTATTTGGCATTTTGCCTTTCCAATCTTTGTTTGCAGGCCAACGGCGGATTTCATCCGAAGGCATATCATAAACACCGCGGGTCATCAGAGCTGAAACAGTTTCTGTTCCGATAAATTTCTGCCCCGGAAATGTTTGAGGGAATGCCTCATAATTGTATTGGTGATAATTGAATCCAATCAGATCAAGGGCACCGGAACGAATTATAAAATTTTGGGTGTTTGGACGATCGCAAGCCGAAGTAATCGGGCGTGTTGTGTCAAGTTCACGAACATAACCGGCTAATTCTTTTGCGATTGAAATACCTGTACTATCCGATTGTTCCGGAATTTCATTTCCGATGCTCCAAATCATCACACTTGGATGATTACGATCGCGACGAATCAAATCCTGAAGATCTTTTTTGTGCATCTCGTCCCAAACAGTGTGATAATCGAAATCATTCTTGGGCATTTTCCACATATCAAAAGCCTCGTCCATGATGAGGAAACCCATCTGATCGGCAAGGTCAAGTAACTCGGGGGCCGGAGGGTTGTGGGAAGTTCGGATTGCATTACAACCCATTCCCTTCAGAATTTCAAGCTGACGTTCGATTGCCCGTTTATTTATAGCTGTACCCAAACAACCCAAATCATGATGATTACAAACTCCATTTATTTTGACCATTTTCCCATTCAAAAGAAATCCTTTATCAGCACTGAACTCAAAACTGCGGATTCCAAATGGAGTTGTATAATTGTCAACCAGTTTACCATCGACATAAACATGAGAAACTGCGGAATACATATTAGGATTATCCAGGTTCCACAATACGGGATTTTTGATATCAAAATCAAATGTTACACTTAAGACCGAATCTTTCACACCATTCGTTTCCATTTTTCCTTTAGTGACTTCCTTACCTGTAGGGTCAAGAATAGCTGTCTTCAAAACAAGTTTTTGATCTGCAGCCAGCTTATTTTTAATCTGATGAACTATTTTTAATTTTGCATTGGAGGCTGTAATTTCCGGTGTAGTTATAAAAGTGCCCCAATGTGCAACGTAAGTTTTCCCTGTTGTAACCAGCCAAACATTGCGGTAAATGCCCGATCCTGAATACCAGCGTGAATTTGGTTGCTTGGAGTTATCAACCTTTACGGCTAAAATATTTTCCTTTTCTCCTGCGAATAAATAAGGTGTCAATTCGTACCTGAACGAGCTGTAACCATAGAATCGTTTCCCGAGCCAATGTCCATTTATCCAGACTTCACTATTCTGATAAACACCATCAAAATCGATGAAAACGGTCCCTTTCAAATCTTCTTCTGATACCTTGAAGGACTTGCGGTACCAACCAATTCCACCAGGCAAGGCACCTCCACCAGGTGTAGCTGGATTTTTTTCGCTGAATTCACCTTCGATACTCCAGTCGTGCGGAACATTTAATTTTCGCCATGATGCATCAGCAAAACCAACCGTTTCAGCTCCTGGCACATCACCAAGTTGAAATTTCCAGTCTTTGCCAAAATTGACAATCGAACGAGCGTCCTCTTTCTTTGGTATACATTGATTCAAAAGCATTAAAAGGAACAACACAAGGGTAACATTTCGGAATAGTGTTTTCATTTTTTCAAAATTAGTGGTTATACCGATTCTTTAAATTTGGTAATATTGTTCAAACGATATCTGCAAAATTAATTCAAATTTAGCGATTTATCCATCAGTTGTCTGAACCTTTCTATCCGAATTGCCGGATTGTAGATCGTTTGAATCCGCTCTCTGGCGAGATCACGTAACTGGATATTGTTGTGATTCAAATGAATAAAATCAACTAATAATTCCGGTTTCCAATCATCAATCGTCAGCCCTGTATCTCCAATGGTAATCCGAATATCGCCTACATTTGTCCCAACAGGGATACATCCACACAACATCGCTTCGCAAAGTGCATTCGGAAGACCTTCGGAACGCGATAATTGTGCATAAAAAGAGGCACCCTCGTAATATTGCGTCAGCTGATCAAATTGTTGCGGTGGCAATAAAGTCAAATTAGCAGGGATCGGTTCAAAATAAGATTTTACACCAACGTTCGACCCAATAATAATAAATTCAAATTCAGGCAAGTAGCTAGCCAATTCCCGAAATCTGTCAAGCCCTTTCACCATTAAACGCTGGTAATTTTCGGTACCTGATATTGTGACAATCCGCTTTGCCCTTACATATTCTGCAAAATTAAATTTCTCCTTATCAATGATCGTAGGAATAGTTTCAGCATTGGCTTTTGGATTGATCAAATGAAGTTTTTTCCGCAATGCTTCGGCTACCGGAAAGCAAATGTCAACAAATTTAAAGGTATTACGCGTAAAGAAGGCTCGTATTGGATTGCTAAATGAGCCATATTTATACTCCGATAAGGTTGAAACATCATACCCTCCAATTACGACAAACGACTTCTTCCGGAATAATTTTGCGAACAGAACTGGTAACAACGAATGGTAATCACCAAACCAGATAAATACCGAATCAAACCTGAATCCATTTAATATCAAAAATATAAATTCTTTTAGTAATTCAACTCCTGTTTTGAAAATACCTTTCCCAGGTTTAAACTGATATTTTGTAACGTTTGCGAATGACGACAGAATTTCGAAATCAGCTTTTACGAAGGACGAGTAATTAACGTAAACTAATAGAATCGATTGCTTTTGCATATTGCAGAATATTAATCGATTCGCAAGAACGGATGTACCGAAAGTGGCTTCACGGCAAATGGATGATAATCACCTTTCAACCCAACAGGTATCTGGTTTCGTATATCGTAAACAATCTCTATCGACCTGCGCGCTTCCCCAATTTCGAAGCCATTTCCTTTGAGAATTTCTTCATAGCTTCTTGTATGAAGGTCAGTAAACCCTTCGCTGAATTCAATCTCTTCCCCCTCAACAGTGATTGATCGGTAGGTCGTTTTCCCACTCTCTTTCACATTCTTAGGTAACATTTCACCATTGATACTTAAAAACCAGCGAACTCTCGCTTTTTCGAGATATAGAATTCCTGAAGCCCTGTCATGCGTATGAAGATTTACGATATTTTCTTTGACATCGCCAAAAATCCAGGTGAGCATATCGAAAAAATGGATCCCTATGTTTGTTGCAATTCCACCTGATTTGGAGATATCACCCTTCCAGGACGTATAATACCAATTTCCACGTGAAGTGATGTAAGTGAGGTCGATATCGTAAACCTTATCTGTGGGTCCGACTTTGATTTTTTCTTTTAAAGCGATAATAACCGGATGAAGGCGAAGTTGCAAAATGGTGTAGATTTTTTTTCCTGTTTCAATAGAAACATGTTCCAAAGCCTCAATATTCCATGGATTTAACACCAAAGGTTTTTCGCAGATCGCATGTGCACCACGTCGTAATGCAACTCGTATATGCGCATCGTGGAGATAATTAGGAGACGTGATGCTCATATAATCGATGGTCATACCTTTATCGTACTTAAGTTTTTCGAGATATCTATCAAATCGCTCGAACTCAACAAAAAACTTTGTGTCAGGCGAATAGCTGTCGATGATGCCAACTCCGTCATAAGGGTCGTAAGCCGCAACCAGTTTATTTCCAGTTTCTTTGATGGCTCTCATATGTCGAGGAGCAATATATCCGGCAGCACCAATCAATGCAAAATTCTTCATTTCAATTATTTACTTTAGCCAAAAATGGCTGTATTAATATCATTTTATTTACAGGAACAAAGAACATATCTCCGTCAATCCCTTCAAGATCATTCCCCACCTGAAAAAACATCTCCTCCTTTAGATAAAAAGCTGAATAAGAAAGCGATGCAAGAAAGTCACTTATAGATTTCCTGTTAATGGGCTCAATTTCAATCTGAATAATGGGCTGAAAAGGCTTTAACAGAAATTCGAGTTGTGGGATAATATGGATCTCGTAACCCTCAACATCACATTTTATATAATCACACCGTTCAAGATCTCTGAATAGAGTTGCAGGTGTAAACATCGTTTCATTAAATGTAAATTCAAAGGGTTCATTATCATTCGTGTCTAAAACATGCGTCAAACCATGGCGAAGGTATTTATTACTTTTGGGAATCCCCATTACAATCGACTTATTATCATCAGTTCCCAATGCATAAGGAATTATGGTCGTATTTTTAAATCGTGAAGTATTGATCTTCAGAATACTTCTGAATAAGGTTACAGGCTCGACACTATATACTTTCCCTTTAGGTCCGACTAATTTTGCAAATAACCGGGAATAGTAACCAAGATTGGCTCCAATATCAATCACATGATCGCCTTTCCGAATCAATTTATTTATGAAATAATGACAATCAAAGGTTTTATTCTTCCTTAACAAACCTGTACCATAAGATAAGAAAAACAATCTGCTTACCACAATCAGATAATTTTTCACCCCAAGGAGGCTATATAGCATTTGTTTAATAAACATTTCTTGTTTTTTTAATTCTTTAATTAATTGAATTGATAAAACCTCGAATTCTATCTTCCTTTTACTTTTCCCATACCTTCTTTGTTTCTTAAGTAAGGTTTAAATAAAGCTTCTGTAAGAATTCTGTAACATTTATTACAGATACTTTACACAAAGATTACAGCAACCTTACACAAACACTGGATTTGGTAGGGTGCGGGAATATTTGAACTAGTATCTTTATGAGGATGATCAGTGAATTTTTTGGCAATTTATAGTAATTTATCGAATACCTTTTCCCCTCACATTGAAATGCAATGAGATTATTTCACTAAAAATCATCCGACTTTTTTTACATTGTTATTTAATAGAACATACCTCTCTCCGCTTTCGGGGCAAACAGCTATTCCATCGTTGTCGAATTTAAGTTTGTGACCATATTCACTCACCCACCCATTCTGACGGGCAGGATTTCCGTAAACAAGTGCATATGCAGGAACTTCCTTTGTAATAACTGCCCCCGCTCCGATCATAGCATATTGCCCGATTTCATTCCCACAAACCACCGTAGCATTTGCTCCGACAGAGGCACCTTTATGAACAATTGTTTTCCGGTATTCATTCTTCCGCGTGATAGCACTTCTCGGATTAATCACATTGGTAAATACCATCGAAGGACCCAGAAATACATCGTCTTCACAGATAACTCCTGTGTAAATGGAAACATTGTTTTGAACTTTTACATTATCCCCCAAAATAACACCAGGCGAAATAACAACATTTTGCCCTATATTGCACCCCTTCCCAATTATACATTCAGACATGATGTGACTAAAATGCCAGATTTTAGTGCCTTCACCTATCTCGCAATTTTCATCAATTATAGACGATGGATGTGCAAAAAACTGTATCATAACAAATTGATTGATTCGGTTAATGAATTGATTATATAATCTTGTTCTGTAGTAGTTATTTCTGTATGTACTGGCAAAGCAAGAACTTCGCGACAAAGTTTTTCAGAAACCCCAAAATCACCAACCTTATACCCCAAATAGGCATATCCCTTTTGAAGATGAATCGGCGACGGATAATATATCATCGAAGGTACTCCAACCGTTTTGAGTAATTCTTTTACCTGATCACGCTTTTCTAATCTTATGACATACTGATTATATGTATGCTTCGACCAACTATTCTCTGAAGGGTTCACAATACCTGGTAAGCTTTCCAGAAGTTGATTGTATTGATGGCCCGCATTAATACGGCTTTGAAGATAACTATCGAGATTTCCAAGTTTAATCTTAAGGATAGCTGCCTGAATAGTGTCTAGCCTTGAATTACAACCTATTCGTTCATATGAATACTTTTGTCCCTGTCCGTGGCGCGAAATCATAGTAGCCTTCTGTGCAAGGTCCATATTATTGGTTGATAGCGCTCCCCCATCACCAAAACAACCAAGATTTTTAGTCGGGAAAAAAGAGTGGGTATTGATATCTCCCATCGTACCGGTCAGCTTAACTGCGCCGTTTGAGAAGTGATAAGCAGAACCCAGCGATTGAGCATTATCTTCGATGACTTTTAATCCAAACTGATTGGCAATTTCAAGTATCGGTTCCATATTTGCCGATTGTCCGAACAGGTGAACAACTACAATTGCTTTAGTGGCAGGGGTAATTCGCTCTTTAATCAGGTTTTCATTGATATTGAAAGTATTTTCCCAAACATCAACAAATACTGGTTTTAAGCCAAGTAAAGCTGCGGATTCGGCAGATGCGACATAATTAAAAGCTGGCATCAACACCTCGTCGCCGGGTTTCAGATTGAGTGCCTGATAAGCAATCTGAAGAGCGTCAGTTCCATTAGCACATGGAATTACGTATTTCACATTTAGGAAATCAGCAAGATCATTTGCAAAAGCTTCTACTGGTTTCCCATTGATAAATGCTGAAGATGAAATCACTTCCTGAATTGCCTGATCGATTTCATCTTTTATTTTCAGATATTGACCGTGAAGGTCAACCATTTTAATTGAATTCCCCATATTTTCGTTTAAATCGCGATTACAAAATTGCTAATAATTTCGCGATTGTTTAGGATGTATGAATCTTACTCTACTAAATTATGCGAAATCTGGGATATTTGTCAGAATTCAATCTTCAATCATCCTATCAAGGACCCCTGCCAATTTGTAGGTGAGATTTCTTCTCGAATATTTTTCAATCCCTTTGGGGATATTGCTTAAATCATTGTTTAAGAATTTATCATACAGGGATAATACGATCTTTTTGATCTGATCCAAATCGTCGTATTCCGAAATAAAACCTGCTTCTGTCTCTTTAAGTATTTGTGCCAAATCGCCGTCAGATGGGCCTATTGCAAAGATTGGTCGGCAGGATGCGAGATATTCAAAAAATTTGCCTGTTAAAATCCCTTTTGCATTTGGACTATCTTTATTAATTGCCAAAAGGAGAACGGCCGATTGTTTCATTAGGTAAGCTGCCTTATCATGAGTGACGTATTCAATTTTTGTGAAATGGTTTGAAAGATTAAATGCAGCGATATCATCAGTTATTGAATTATCAACTTTACCGATCAGTTTTATTTCCAAATCATTACTGAAATTGGGAAGCGTTTCTGAAAAATCTGATAATACTTTCCATAAACCTCTGAGATTAAGGCTTGGCGGAAGTGTTCCAATATGCGAAATTGAAAATTTTGTATCACGTGAAACCTCCTGTACTTCCATATCATCAGAATCGAATCCGTTTGTGATCAAGTTCACATTGCTTGCCCCCATCGATTCGTAATTCATTTTCATATCGCTGCTCACAACCACCATTGCATTGCACTCTTTAATCGTTTTCAACTCAAGGCTTTTGTGCTTTTTGTCGGCAAAAGCAGAGATCTTCAAATCTTTATAATAATCGATATCGGTCCAGGGATCGCGGAAGTCGGCAAGCCATGGAATATTTAGGGACTCTTTTAGCTTCAATGCAATCAAATGCATCGAATGAGGAGGCCCTGTCGAAACTATTGCGTTGGCAGGATACTCCTTAAGATATTTCGTAAGAAATTGAACAGAAGGTTTTATCCAAAATTTGCGTGCGTCGGGGATAAAAAAATTTCCCCTTATCCAAACCGATAATTTTTCCACAAATCCGGGAGATCTTTTATGGTTCAGGAAACCACTGTTGATTTTGACTGAACTCTTTTTACCTGTAATTTTCTTATAAAACTCATAAGGTTCCCAAATAGGGGTTCTAATCACTTCAATCCCATCAGGGATATCTTTTGCCAAAGTATCGTCAATCACCGGAAATTCAGCATTTGAGGGGGTGTAAATCACAGGCTCCCATCCAAACTCACGAAGGTATTTCACGAACTTGAGCCAGCGCTGTACACCTGCACCTCCACTTGGAGGCCAATAATAGGTAATTATCAGTACTTTATGCATCTATTATTGATTTCTTGAAATCTGACTTGATCAATACTGTGTTCAACTTTTAAAAATATTCTTTACAGGAACGGTTGCAATGAAATCTTTCAGATAAAAAGGTTCATAATAGGCTACATCTACAAATTTCTGTAGTTGAAAGTCACGTTCCGACAATGGAATCATATTTTCAGCCAATGTAACTATTCCATTAATGAAGATTGCATTTGGATGATTGATCGCTTCGCGGCATTTGGCTGCTCCATTCCCAAAAAATAACACCTGATTATTCCCAAGATAAGTAAGATACGATTGATGATCAATAATATCCGCTTGTATTCCACGGATTTGTTTTCCTGTTTTATCGTAAAATGAGGTATAAACTTCCATCCTACGAGCATCGATCATCGGGCATAAAAGGAAATCTTCTGTTTTGGGAATTTGATAACTGCACTGATTACGCATAACATGATCTGCCATAGCTTCCAGGGAGGTAATAGCAATCAGCGGCAAATTTGAAGCATAACAGATTCCTTTTGCTACCGATACACCAATCCTTAAGCCCGTGTAGGAACCGGGTCCACCAGATACCGCCACAGCATCAAGTTGTTCCATTGCAAGATTCGATTCTGCGAGCAATTCTTCGATAAAAACAGTAACAAGCATGGCATGATTCTGTCCTGAAAGGTTTTCACGTGTGTGAATCACTTCGCCATCACGAGCGAGTGCTACAGAACATACTTCGGTAGAAGTTTCAATATTTAAAATAAGTGCCATTAACTTTTTTTGCAAAGATGGGAAATATTCAAAAGAGTTAAAACGATTCGTCGCAGTAAACATTCCAATTCCTCAACTGTTGGTAAAATTATCAATAATTTGGCATAAAATATTTATCAATTACAATAAACATTCCCATTTTCTCTATTTTTGCCCGGTTAAAATAAAAGAGTAAACCTTTAATCATTTTCGAAGATTGTTTGTTAATCTATACGAATCAGGTCACATATAATGTTTTCAATGAATAACTCCGGATATTTAGGTGACATGGATAAACAAGTTTGAACGATCAGAATATGCTAAAAACAGTAATAATAGACGACGATTATGTTTCGAGAATGGTTTTGCGGGATATGCTCGAAAAATTTCTCGACAACATTGAAATTCTTGGCGAAGCTGGTACAGTTGCGGAAGGGGTTAAATTAATAGAAGATACTGATCCTGAATTAGTATTGCTTGATATCAGCATGCCTGACGGTACTGGATTTGATCTATTGGATAAATTGAAAACAGTCAATTTCAAACTCATTTTCATTACTGCATATAGTGAATATGCAGTAAAGGCATTTAAATATTCGGCCTTTGATTATATCGTTAAACCACTTAATGTCGACGAACTTACTAAGGCAATTATGCGTATACCTCATATTAAAAGAGTCGATAATAAAGTGAGGGTAAGGACGCTTAAAGAAAATCTGCAAGCCCCCGAAGAGGGTGCAGCGAAAACTGTTGCTTTACCCGAAATTAACGGATTTGCAATTGTAAATGTTGAAGATATCGTGCGTTGCGAAGGAAAAAGAAATTATACCCGAATTATTTTAAAGTCAGCACCTGAGAAAGTAGTCAGCCGTACATTACTTGAATTCGAACATTTATTGGTCCCCCTGGGATTTGTAAGAATTCACCGAAGCCATTTGGTTAATATCATGAATGTAGTGAGGTACCTTAAATCAGATGGAGGAATGGTTGAACTTAAAACAGGAGAATTACTGAAAGTTTCTCCAAAACACAAGGAAAATTTATTGAATAAGCTGTTGTTTAACAAATTATAGTAATTTTAATAAACGGTAAATCCGTAATATCCTTCATAAACATATTCAAAAAAATAACCCTGGCTTTGTGTCGAGGGCACTGAAAAAGTCCCTCGGACATAATTATTAAACTTAAAGCAGTAAAATACAGGTTCAAATCCTTGTACTTTACTGCTTTTTTTAGTATCTTACGGCCTTAAATAAAGGCACTTAG
>Ga0118677_10000285_pt1 | contig 97326 bp, 57 predicted proteins | sample AliMusrvi5mmetaG_FD_86154 | JGI IMG/M metagenome (GOLD analysis project Ga0118677, IMG submission 86154) | reverse complement strand
GTCCCAGACTGCTCTGCCGCTGGCCGAACGTAGCGATCCCCTTCTCCACACGCAGACCCGGCCTGCCATCGCGAGGCAGCAGAAAAGGCTTCGAGAAATCTGGCAGCGGAGAGATCACGCTGCTGTGGATCTCGTTCGGATAGGTGTAGGCGATGTAGAGCCTGTTACCGTCGACGAACCCGTTGGGATAAAAGGCCGGACCGCCCAGCGGCTGCACGAGCGGCCCGGGCAGGAGCAGATCCGGATCGCAGACCGGGGAACAGAAGAGCGAGAGGAAGTAACGGTCGTGGCTGATGCGCTCGGGGATGCGCACGTGGTTGTCGTTCATCACCATCAGCAGGCTGTCCGGTGTGCAGGCACCCGCCACCGCATAGTTGCGCGAGCAGATGGTGTCGAGCTCGACCGTCCGCGCCTTCGTCCACGTGCGGCCTTGGTCTTTGCTGACCGCGTACAGCAACATTCGGTGCGGCTTCTCCATGCGCTCGGGCGCCTCCTGCGCCGTGGAGTTGCGGATCAGCAGCCCGATGCTCCCGTCTGCCTCTTCGAACAGCATCGGCTCCCACAGCGAAACCGCTTCGCCGCCGAAGTCGGCGGGTTTCTCGCCGATCTTGGACCAGGGCAGCGCCTCGATCGGCTCGCTCCACTGCCAGCTCTTGCCGCCGTCCGCGCTGATCAGCACGCCGGCATAGACTGTCTGGCCCACACTGAACTGCGCCTGCGCGGGCGTCAGGCTGCACGGGAACATCAGCAGGCCCTTGCGCGTCAGCAGACCATGGTTGGTGGGGAACCCGACCACCTTGCCCGCCAATGCGGCAGGAGCTGTCGGCACCTCGTTGTTGCGCCAGCGCAGCCCATCCTGCGATGCAGCGATGAACGTCCGGCGAGCTTTGAAATCGCACCACGCGCAGAAGAGAGTCTGGTCTTTGTAATTGATGAAATCCGGCTGCCACTGGTTGTCGGTCTCGATCGGATTCTCGCAGCCGCCCTCTTTGTAGAAGAGCCGGACGGGCGTGGACCAGCGCTCGAAGTCATCGCTCACGCTGAGGAAGTTGTACTGGCCCGGCACGCCTTCGGCGGGCGTGGCGTTGGCGTTCCACGCGGCGAAGAACCGTCCCTTGAATTTCACAATATCCACGTCGTGATTGTACTTCAGCAGCGGTTTCACACCGGGATGCGGAAAATAGATATCGGCGAATTTGACCGTTGGCTGGTAAATCGACAACGGCTCGTGTGCCGTCTGTTGAGGTCGTGTCGCGCATCCGGTCATCCATAGCAGCGCGCACCCCAGGCTGATTACCCGTATCGTCTCTTTCATTGCTTTTGCTCCGTCTTCGTGTTGCTCTTGGCCGCAACTTGATTCTCTTGATAGGGACGGCTCTCCGAACCGTCCGCAGACGCCTGCGGGAAGGCGTCCCTGCCAGACGCACTACCACCCATCCCCAATTCGGATCGCGTCGATTCGGCAGGTTCCTGTCACTGCCGTTCCATCCGTCAGTTCAAGCGTAAGCGATTGCAACCGCCCCGTCCACTCCGCGACCCGCGCGAAATCGACGAAGTACTCACGCTCCTCGCGATCATTCGGAACAACCTCGAAGGTGACGCGGTTACCGCCCTTCAAAGCAGGTGCCGTTTGCGCCGTGAAGGCGAGCGTCATCCGCTTCGCTGAAGTGCTGTTCTGCATGCGGACACAAACCGTCTTGCGTGTGGCGATGTCCACATCCAGTCTGTCGGCGGAAATCAAACGGGCTTTTGTGCTGTTTTCAACAGCCACGATGTAGTAACCGCCCGCCACGTAATTCACCGGCAAGGACTTGCCCGCCTGCCCTTTGACAGGTGTCTCGCTCCTTTCCGTTGTGCCGAGCTCCGCCTCGCTCCAGCCCTCTTTATCCAGAGCTTTATTGAATTCCCATGACTTGGCCACGGTGATGCCCATCGGCAGGATGCAGACGTGAAGCAGATCGCTCGTCCACAGTTCGCCGTCATCGCCAACTAGGCGCAGCAGATAGTCGCCTGGCGCAGAGAAGTCCGCTCGCGTGTCGGGCTCTGCCGCATTCTTAAACGTGACGGTGCCCGGTCCCTCCAACATTTCCCAGCGCACGGTCAAGAGGGACCGCGCGGGCTTAGCATCGTCTGAGACCTTGCCTGCGAGAGAAACGCGACGCTGACCCGTCATGATATCGTCGCCGGCCTCGACCACAGGCGGGCGGTTGAGCGGAAGCGCCTGTTCAAGTTCTTTGACAGAGGCATACCCGGTGTTGTCCTGCAGCGTCCACTGCGTGGAAGCGGGCGCCTGATTCGTGAAGAAACACACGTCGGGCGCGAGCACATATCCGTTGTCGCGGATCACACCCGTGCTGCAGCAGACCTTCGGGTCTTTCTTCCCCTGGCCCCACACAAAGATCTCGGATGGCCCAAGTTTCAGCGCCCAGTTGTTGCGTATGAAGCGCGAGCGTTGGATCGTCACGTTCTTCGGCTGCGGCGCGCTCAGCCCGAGCACCTCGATCGCCGCGCCCGCGTTATTCTCGAACGTGCAGGCGTCGATCAGGCAGCCGTCGCCGCTGTTCTCGAAGTCGATGCCGCCCTCGTCGTGGCTGCCGGAGTCGGGCTGGTTGCGGAAGGTGCAGTTGCGGACAGTCAGGTTGCGCGGATTACACAGCATGATGCCCATAGTCCCCGCAAACGCGTGATATCCCGGCGCATCGAACACGCAGTTCTGCATGACCGAGTTCAAGGGGCCAAGCAGCGCCGGGTGCGGCGAACTGTTGAAGGCGTAACTGTGATGGACGTTCACGCGGTCCACCGTGACCTTTTCGCCCGCGATCCAGAAACCCCACGAGTTCTGAAACAGGTCACAGTCGCGAAGCGTGATGTTGCGGCCTCCGGCTGACACGCCGATACCCGCCGAAGCCATCACGCCGTCGTCGCGCAGAATCTCCGCGTCGCGCCATTCGGGGATGCCGCTGCAGTTGGTCCACTCGCGGTAGATGCCTTCGATGTGGTGCGCCACGCAGTCCTCGATGACGAGGCCCGTGTGACCGCGCGTCGCGTAATGCACAACCAGCCCCTTGCCCGCATAGCTGAAGGCCAGCCCGCTCACGCGCAAACAGTCGGGGTCGGTGACAACCGCGCACCGCTCCGAGATGCGCCACGTGCGGCGGATGACGGGGCGTGCGCCTTCGCCGTACGCGCTGATCACAACCCATTGGTTGCTCGTGCCTTTTGCGCCGACACGCAGTTCCTGGTTGATCACGCTGCCGCGCCGGATCAGCAGGCTGTCCCCCGCCTCAAGTGTCCGGCCGTTGACGATGGAGAAATCGTGCCACGCCGTTTCGGGAGATGTCCCCGCGCAGTCATTGTGGCCGGAGAGGCTGTCAACGTAATAGTCTCCGGCACGGACGAGGCACGGACTGGCACAGACGAAAGCCAGAAGCAGCCAGCCGAACACCTTCATTTCGTTCCCGTCTCTTGCGCCGCGCGGGGCGCGTCGAACTCGTCGCCGCAACCCCAGGCCGACGGACGGTCACCCATCACAAAGGCCAAGGTGCCACCCGCTACGATGTCGCGGTGGCGGATCACCGGAACGTCCAGCGGCCTGCTGTTGAGCATTGCCGACTGGATATAGATGTTGTTGCCGCCCGCATTCGCAGCCGTCACGGTGAAGGTCTTGCCTCCTGCCACGCGGAATGCGAATCTTGGAGCGCGCGGGCCGTGCAGATAGTAAGTGTCCTGTCCGGCAAAGGGGAAGAAGCCCGCGTTTAAGAACACGTAGAGCGAACCCATCGCGCCCGAATCGTCGTCGCCGGGAGGCCCGTCCTTCGTGAACTGGCCGCGCAACTTGTCAGCCCAGTATGATGCCAGATAGGGCCTCTGAACATGATCGAAGAGCCAGATCGTCATAAACGACGGCTCGTTGCCGAAGTCGATCAGACCATTCTTCAGGGCGAACTGCAGTCGCTCGATGAATTTCTGCTTGCCACCCATCGCTTCGATCATGCCCGGCACGTCGTGGGGAACAACGTAAGAATACTGCCAACAGGTGCCCTCATAGAAATCGGTGTTGTAGCCTTTGCGGGCCTCCGTCATCTGGAACATGCCATCCGCGTTGCGGGCCCGGATGAACCCGGAGTAGCCGCTGTCGGTCAGCGAAGCGTCCCAAACGTTGCGCCAGTTGCGCGAGCGCTCCAGCAGGCGCTTGGCCTCGTCCGTCTTGCCGAGGCCCGCCGCCACCTGCGACGCGCACCAATCGTTGTAGGCAAATCCGATTGTCCCAGAGCCGGACTTCATGCGGCCGCAGTAGTCGTGCTTGCTTTTGTGAGCCACCCAGCCCTTGGTGCGGTAGTCCTCGGTGCGGCGCGCCGCATTCGCCGCGAGCACCTCCCACGCCGCGTTCCAGTCGATGCCAGGAATCTGTTTCGCGTAGGCGTCGCCGATCACATTGTCCGCCTCGTCGCCGCCCTGCCCCACCCGATACTCCTTGCCTTGGATAAAGGCTGCAGCGCACTGTCCGTTGCGGCGCAGGCGCTCAACGAAGGAACGCACATTGCCGGAGACCACGTCGGGCTGGATGATCGCCATCAGCGGAAAGAGCGTTTTCCACGTGTCCCACAGCGTGTAGTGGTCGTCCCAGCACGGCGCGTCGACCGGCCAGCCATCAGCGTCGCCGGTGCGGTCGCGCGGCTGGACCATGCTGTGGAAGAGATGGGTGTAGAAGAGTTTCTTGTTCTCTTCGGAAAGGCCGTCCACTGCGATGGAAGACAGTGCATCGTCCCACGAGCGCTCAGCCTTTGCCCTCAGGCCTTCAAGGTCCCATGCGGGGATCTCCCGGTTCAGCCACTCGGCAGCGCGTTCGGCGGAGGTGAACGACACCGCGATCTTGAGGCAAACGGTGCGCGTCTGGCGCGCGTCGAACCGCAGCCACGCGCCTAGCGGCTCGCGCGTCTCGGTGCGGGCCGACGCGCCCCCCTCCAGTTCGCTTGTGCCGCGCCAGACGCCAATCGACGTGGGCTTCACATCCACCTTGGCGCAAAAAAAGAGCCGGTAAGGGGCCGGATTCCAGTTGCTGTCAAAGGTGCCGCCCCCCGAAATAGTTCCCGCCGCCGCGTCGACCCGGACTTCGCCATTGGTCAGCGCAATCGCTTTGCCGATCTTGCGGGCGATATTGAAGACCAGACGGGCGTCTTCGTTAGCGGGGAACTCGAAGCGATAGAGCGCGCTGTGCGCGGCTGGCACAAGCGTGCAACGCGTGTCCCAGCGCGTGAGCCGCGCCTTGTATTCGGAACAGGTTGCCGTCACATCCGACAGCGGCGACGCCTGATCCGCCTCTTTGATTCCCTGGCCCAAACGAGGCGAGAGCAAAAAATTGCCATAGGTTGGCGTTCCGCCGGTACCTTGGGTATGGAGCTGTGAAAAACCAACCACCTCGTCGCCATACACAAAACCAGAGGGCTTAGGCTTAAGCGTGTCCGGGCTCGGATAGACCGAGGCGTGAGGCAGACAGGGTCCGGGCATGCAGGCACCACTTCCCACGACGCCGATCAGGGGATCAACATAGCGCGAGAATCCGTGCGCTTCTGCGGCTGAGGCAACTGTCCCCCAACCGAACAACAGAAACCAAACGCCCATCACCAAAAGCCCTTTTTCTTTCTTCATACCAACTCCTTTGTCCTGGCTGGAATCAATCATGCACCGCCACGACGCTAAGCACACCCTCGTTTTCGAAGTGAATTCAGAGCCCCTCGGGCCTTGGTGGAGTCCAGCCTCTAACCCGTATGCGAGCCAGCCCGGTGTACCCCTTTGCTTGTTTTACGGAACTGACGCATGGTCATGTTGAACTGTTTTCTGAAGACGAGCCCCAGGTAACTTTCGCTCTCATACCCACAATGTTCCGTGATCTCTGAAATTGAGAGGTCCGTCTCTTGCAGCAGACGACGCACCTGCGCAAGGCGCGCATTCTGCAGTTCGTCGTGGATCGAGCGCCCTACCGCTTGACGGAACCGCAGTTCAGCCAGACGGCGCGACACTTTCAGGTGCTTCACCACGTCAGCAACCTTCATGCCTATACCGGCGTTGATGCGGATGAACTCAACCGCCTTGACGGCCAGCCGGTCCGTGAATTGCAGCTTCTCCGTGGACTGCCGCGCAACCACGCGGATTGGCCTGTACAACAGCATTTCCATCTTGCGGTTCTTGCCGCGCATCAACCGGTCGAGCATCTGAGACGAATAATACCCGCTGCCTTCTGTGTCGCGCAAAATGCTGGTCATGGGAGGGTTCGTCGTGGCGCAGATCAATTCGTCGTTGTCGACTCCGAGTACGGCGATCTGGTCTGGCACGCTGATGCCTGCCCTCTGGCAGGTGTCCAACACCTGTCTGCCGCGCACGTCATTGGCCGCCATTAGGCCAATCGGCTTAGGCAGTTCGGCAAGCCACGCCGCCATGCCTTTCTGCTCGATGCCCCAATCGTTTTGAGCCTCTTGCGGCAGCGACTCGTAGACGTTGCACGTCAAACCCGCCTCCGCCAGCCGTTTCACAAATCCATTGCGCCGCTTGAGCGCCCAGTTGCTCTCCCAGATGTCGCCCACGAAGGCGAACTGCGTGAAACCTTGCCCCAACAGGTACTCGGCCCCCATGCGCCCAACACCCGAGGAGTCGCAGCAGACCGTGGAGTAGCGAAACAGCGGACAGGACTTAGCGGCTGCGGGATCGAGCGGATCAAACAGCACCGTCGGCAGTCGCGCCCGCATGATCGGCTCGAGCAGCTCCGTCAGCGTGGTGCCCGCAATGACACCATCCACGCCGAGCGACTTGAGATCGCGCGAGGGCTGTTCGAACCGTTTGCCTTCGACGATGTGCAACCGCCACGGCCCATAGAGCCGCTCATACCGCAGAATGCCTTGGATACGGTCTCGGTTGATCTTGTTCGACATTTCGAGCAGGATCATCACTTGCGGCATTTTTTTTGCGATTCTGGACATCGGCAGCAGCCCCTCCCGGCAACCATTTAACGCTTGGAACCTTAACACGCGGCAGAAGAGGTGTCAACCGCCACCGTCGTTCCAGGGACCGGTCCGTGAAGCTTTCACTTTTGTATTTGTCGCGCGTTGCCGTTCCCGCTAAACTTGCCGCACAAAATATGGCTGTATCTTTCCATGACACGCTAAACTCGATCTCCGGCTTTGTCTGGGGATGGCCGCTGATGATCCTGTTGATCGGCACCGGCACCTGGTTCACCTTCCTGCTCCGCGGAATTCAGTTCACTTTGCTGCCGCACGCCCTCTGGCTGGCTTTCGTCAAGCGCCGCGAGGCGACCGGCGAAGGCGACATCAGTCACTTCCAAGCGCTGATGACCGCCTTGGCGGCAACTGTCGGCACCGGCAACATCGTGGGCGTGGCCACCGCCATCGCCGTGGGCGGGCCAGGCGCTGTCTTCTGGCTCTGGCTCACCGGCCTCGTCGGCATGGTGACGAAGTACGCCGAAGCGCTGCTTGCCGTGAAGTTCCGCATCACCGCAGAGAACGGTCAGATGGCGGGCGGCCCCATGTATTACATTGAGCGCGGACTCGGCCAAAAGTGGATGGCCGTGCTCTTCGCCTGCCTCACCGTGGTGGCCAGCTTCGGCATCGGCAACATGACCCAGGCCAACGCCGTGGCCGACGGACTGCACGCCACCTATGGAATCGATACGCACGCCACGGGCATCGTCCTGACCGTCCTGACAGGTCTCGTCCTGCTCTTCGGCATCAAAGGCATCGGGCGCTTCACCTCCGTGCTGGTGCCGTTCATGATCATCTTCTATCTGGTCATCACCACGGGCGTGTTGTGGGTCAACGCCAAGGCGATCCCATCGGTCATCGTCCTGATCATGCAGCACGCCTTCACGCCCACCGCCGCAACCGGCGGCTTCGCGGGTGCCATGCTGTCCCAGACCATCCGCGTGGGCCTCGCACGCGGTCTTTTCTCCAACGAGTCCGGCCTCGGATCGGCCCCCATCGCGGCCGCCGCCGCGCGGACCAGCCACCCGGTCGTGCAGGCGCTCGTCTCCATGACCCAGACCTTCATCGACACGATCATTGTCTGCAGCATGACCGCGCTGGTGATCCTGACGAGCGGCGCATGGACGCAGACCGGGCCGGACGGCGCAGGGATGACCGGCGCGCTGCTCTCCTCCACCGCTTTCTGCTCAACCTATGGACAATGGGGCGGACAGTTCTCCACCATCGCGCTCGTCCTCTTCGCCTGGTCTACGCTGATCGGCTGGGGCTATTACGGCGAGAAAGCGCTCCAGTACCTCGTCGGCGTCAAAGCCATCCCCGTCTACCGGACTGTTTTCGTCGGCGTGGTGTACGTGGGGTGCGTGGCGCACCTTGAAACTTGCTGGACGCTGTCTGACATTTTCAACGGGCTCATGGCCCTGCCTAACCTCATCGCATTGCTGGTTCTCTCGCCGCTGGTGGCAGCCGAAACGCGCGCTTATGTGACCGCCCGCGCAAACGCAAAGGCGCAGGGCCGCCATGTTGAGCTTTAGCACAAAGGCTCGAAGATACGAAGAAAAGCCAGACGGAATCAGCCGTCTCTTTTTGGCGTCTTTGCGCCTTCGTTTCTAATTCTTCCGGCACAGAATCAGCGGCTCATCGCGGTTCACACCGAAGCGCGCGGCGTCGATGTCCGGCAGGCACTCGGCGTGCTTCTTCAGTTCCAGAACAAAACCTGCCGCGCGGATCCGGTCGAAGAGGTCGCGACCGTAGAGCCGGATGTGATCTTCCTGTCCGTAGAACTCGATTCGCTTCTCGTCTGTGTTGATCTCCGCCGGATCTTCGAGCGACTTCTCTAACCCGGACGCGAACGGCGTCTGCAGGATCGCGATCCCGCCGGGCTTGAGCACGCGGAAGATCTCGCGCAGCGCCTTCGTATCGTCTGGCACATGCTCCAGCACGTGGTTGCAGAAGACCCAGTCGAATGAGGCCTCAGGATACGGGATGTCGGTCACGTCCATCCGCTCGATGCCTTCGCGCGCGGGCACGAGATCCCCTTTGACATAGCGCGCGGGCTTGCTCGCCTCGATGCGAACCGACAGCCGTTTTTCTGGCGCGAAATGCAGCACCGACGCGCTCGTCAGCTTGTTCCAGAAATCCAGTTTCTCAAAGAACAGGATCAGGTGCCGCTCGCGGTCGTGGCTGCGGCAGAACGGGCACCAGAAATTATCGAAATCGCTCCCCGTCCATTTCACGTTGTGAAGATAGGCGGAGAAAGCCTCCCAGCCGCCACGAAACTTGGAGAAGCGGAAAAAGGTTTTGCCGCACACGCAGCAGGCATGCCTGTTTCCCAGTCCGTTCAGCGCCCGCCTGAGCTTGCGCACGAGTCCGATATTGTCCTGTGTCGGTTGATACAGCATAAATCCTCATAATTGCTAGATGAAAAACAACGAAAGCCACGAAAGGGGAATATTGATCAGCCGTTCGTATTCGAGTTGCGGATGATGGCCAAAATTGATAAGTATCCCCAATTTCTTACCTGTGGCTTTCAAGTAGTTCAAAAGCTGAGCGCGATGTTCATCTGCCAAGTTTTTCATCGCTTCACTCTCAATAATAGTCTCTCCAAAGCAGAGGAAATCTGGTTCATACCTCTGTTTCAAAGAGTGCCTTTTATATTTAAGATTGAGCTTGATTTGTTCTTCGAAAGGCACTTGCCGTTCCGTGAATTCAATGCCCAGACATTCCTGATAAACGGCCTCTAGAAAACCAGGCCCTGGTTCTTTATACCTTTCAAAACAGGCTCTCATTATTCGAAAACTCTCATCTTTGAAAAGCAGTTCTGTCCCCATTTTAGTGCCTTTCGTGTTTTTCGTTGTTTTTCCTTCTAGCAACCGATATGCGCTTCGCCGGAGTAGATCGAGACGAAACCGTCTGGTGTTTGTAGCCGCAGCGCACCGTCCGGCTGGAGGCCGTCCCCTATCCCCTCGACGCGCCGACCGCCCTGCTCCAACGTGATCGTTCTTCCGCGCAGCACGTCGCGCGCGCCCACCGCGTCCAGCAGCGGCTCGAACCCTTCCGCGCACCACCTCTCATAAAGCGGCTCGAACCGGTTGAGGATCGCCGCCAGCACCGCCGCCCGCGAAAAGCGATGCCCGGTCTCGATGCGCAGCGAGGTCGCCCGGCCCCGCAGTTCCTCCGGCAACTCTGCGCGAGTCAGGTTCACATTCACGCCGACGCCGGGGATGATGTGCCGCACGCAGTCTGTCTCCGCCTGCATTTCGCACAGGATGCCGCACACCTTTTTGCCGCCGATCAGAATGTCGTTCGGCCACTTGATCATCGGCTGCGTCTCGGGCGCAAGTCCGGCCAGCGCCTCGGCCGCGGCGAGTCCGGCGACCAGCGGCAACGACGACGCCTGTCCCGGTTCCACAGCCGGCCGCAGCAGCATCGAGAAATAGAGGCTCACTCCGGGCGGCGAGTGCCAGAGACGGGTCATGCGCCCGCGGCCCGCGGTCTGCGTGCCGGCCGTCACCACCACGCCCTCATCAGCGCCCGCATCCGCCAGCGTAGCCACATCGCGGTTGGTCGAGCCCGTTTCAGCGACGTACCGGCAGTCACGTCCGATTCGCCGCGTGGTCAGCAACGGCGAAACTTCGGCGGCATGCGGCGTGTCGGGTGCGGTCACGAGCCGGTAGCCTCGGCGCGAACAGGCTTCGATCTCATAGCCGCCCGCGCGCAACGTCTCGATCTGCTTCCAGACTGCGGCGCGCGAAACCCCCAGACGCTCGCAGATCGCGCGGCTGGAAACCTCGCCGCCCTTCGCCTCACGCAACGCCGCAAGAATGTGTTCAGCCGCGTTCACAGATACGGATTGCTCCGTTTTTCGATGCCGATGGTCGTTTGCGGCCCGTGACCGCAGATCACGCGCGTGTCGTCCGGCAACGCCTTTAGCCGCTGCAGCGACGCCTCCATCTTGTCGGAGCTTCCGCCCGGAAAGTCCGTGCGCCCGATCGATCCGGCGAAGAGCGTATCGCCGGCCACCAGCAGCCTATCGCTTTCAAAATAGAGGCACCATCCGCCTGGCGTATGCCCCGGCGTGAGGATGAGCTTCGCCGTCAATCCGCCGCATGTGATTGTTTCGCCATCGGTCTTATCCGTCTTCAGCGTCGCGGGCCGAAGGGTCGGACGGTAGGGCCCCATGGCGTTCATCGGCGAAAAGGCTAACACGGCGTCATCCTTGTGCAGATACACTGACACCGGAAACTGCGCCAGCACCTCGTTGACGGCGGAAACGTGGTCGAAGTGGCCGTGCGTCAGTACAATCAGTCCGGCCTTCAAACCACGCTTTTTCATGAATCCGAGGATGTCGGCGCTGTCGGCACCAGGATCGATGACCCACGCCTGCGCTGGATCATCCCACAGAATCGAACAGTTGGCCTCGTAAGGCCCGATCGGCAACACTTCGTAATTCATGCCGAGTAGCATAAACAACGCGTCCGTCACCGAAAAGCCAAATCGCTCACAGATCGGGAGACAAGCCTATCGGGTGTTGCCCGTCCGCCGTCTGAACAAAAAAAGCCGCTTGTGCGGATTGCGCGGCGTCGCGCTCGTTCGGCGGGAGGTCGCGTACCAGTCCTCATCGGGGGGAACGGGGCCTTCGTCGTACAGAGCCCCGCACAGCATGCCGCAGTCGCAACGGACCGTCGGCACGAGAGGGAAGGCGTGACGACGCCAATCCTTTCCGTCTCCAATCCGCAGCGGATGGATGAGGCAGCCGACCCGATTTTGCTGCGCGTTCAAATATCCTGCGTAACAACACACCCCGCGCCATCGCCACCAGCACCAGACACTTATCCCCAGTGTGACTGGAGCGAGCCAGAAAAGGAGCAGGTGGTCCCAAAGCCCGCCGCGCGCCCAATGCCAGCGGAGCAGGCTTCGCCATCCGAAAGGCAAGCCACCTAATACCTCAGCCCCAAGACGCGTGTTTGCCAGTAACTCCCGTTCAAGCACCGCCCTTGACCGCCGTGTGTTCACGCAACAGCCACAACACCCTTGGGGAAAATCCTGACAACTGTGCATGACGTCTTTCAGCGTTTGGCTTCTCGAATCCGATCAACCGCTTTCTTGGCGGCCTCAAGCTTCACCTTCATCCCGTTCAGCGTTGTCGAATATCCAGCCGGGTCACTGTTCTTATAGGCCTCATTCTTTTCCATCGTATCGGTCGCTTGAGCGCACTTGTTGAAACAGTAGTCGGCCAGCTTCATATCGAAATCGTTCGGCGCGTAGTGCAGGGAAACGGCCTTATCCAAATTCCCGATAGCCCCGTCTGGGAAGTTCTCTTCGGCATAGAACATGTGTGCGTCTTCGCACAATTTAAGCGCGCCAGCCATCTGGGAATCAACGCCGTCGGACTGCAGCCCTGCCGCAAGGCCGCGCTCGAATTTCTGCATGATCCAAGCAGGAACGACGGGCTTTGCCACCTGTGAAGCGACCGGTTCATTTCTGAGCTCTTTTCTCAGTTTGCCCGTCGAGGGATCGGCCACTTGAAACGCGCGGCGTTTGACATCCAGATACTGGCTTTGACTCGCAGCGACATAGGCTTGTGCCTGTTGCACATAAAAGCTCAGCATGTCGTCGGCCAGTTTCTGTTTTTTCCCGCGGTGCCCCTCGTCCTTCGGATCCCATTCGCGCGGGAAAACCTTAGCCGCTTCCGCCTCCCGTTTCGCCTTCCACAGCGTTTCAGCCTGTATCAACGCCGTCAGTTCAGGCACCGGCGACCACTTCATCTGTGACACGTCGAGCGCCACCGGCTCTCCCGGCTTGATCGACACGTCAACGGTGACAGCCTCATAGTCGTTGCGGGCACAGAGCAAGACGTAGTCTCCTGGAAGCTGCTTCGTCTCTGAAGCCTCCAGCGAGGCCGTGTTGTTTCCAGCCTTGTTCTTCAACGAGAGTCGCACAGGCGGCACCAGCGTGTCCGCCCCTTTGATCTGCAGAGAAACCGCCAGAGGACTGAATGGGCCAATATCGACCGTCTCAGCGCCGCCCGCCAGCAGAACAACCTCGCGGGCCTGCTTCTGATAACCCGACACACTTGCCACGAGCGCGAGCTTGTCGCCAGTTGCCGGAACGGCCTCCGCAAAACGCCCGCCAGCGGCAACGCTCTTCTTGGCTCCATTAACAACCAACTCCATCGACAGGCCGCTTTGGTTGGAAACCTCCAAAAGAAAGATGCCCTGAGCCTCGCCTACTTTGGCGCTCAACCGCTTTGAACCGCCCGCGCCGATCAGTGCGCTGACGCTCGGCGTCGCCAAAACATTCTTGGCCACGGCCAGACGGGCCGCCCGTGTATCAAGCGGCTTGTCCACGCAGGCGACCGCTTCGACCCAGTTGGAAATGCTGTTCACGAGTGCGTCGTGGGCCGACTTTACCCGAGAATCGTTCTGCACTCCAGGGTCCACTGGCCATTGAAGCTGGTCGAGTGAGGCCATTTTTTTCGCGTCGACGTCCTGGGCATACTTCTTGAGCGATGCGACGAGAACAACGATCATTTTTTCTCTGTCAGCCGTCGCTTGCACGCGGTCTACCAATTTTCCCCATTCGCTCTTATTCGCAGGGTTAAGAAAAGCAGGAGCCGGGGCCTTAGCAATCGCTTCGGCCTCCGCCCGCAGTCCCTGATCGAACTTGCTCCTGAAATTGGCCAAGGCCTTCAGAGCCTCGCCCATGACCCAGCCGTCGATTTTGGGCAGACTGATCACCTTGTCTTCTCCCGGTGCAATCGCGCATTTCTCCGGGCCGAACATCTGGTAGTCGGGACGCTTGAAGCGAACCCAAATCTCTCCGGGCGCCACGCTGACACCCTTTTCCGCTTCGATCTCCACCCATTTCACTTGGTCACGCGAACACTCCACCGTAATTGGCACCATCCGCGCATCGGGCTTTTCGAAGGTCACCGTAACCGGTCGCTTGACCAAATCCCCTCGCTTCGCCAGCTTGTCATAAAGTTGCTGCGCGTCATCCACCTCAGCTTTAAGCTCATTAAACTTCTTGGCCTCCCGCATCGCCTGTTCCAAATTCCGCAAAGCAAGGGCGATACGGTCTTTGTCGCTGCCGGTGAGTTCCGCTTCAGTATTTCGTTTCGCGTCCACAAGAGCTTCAGCCGCTCGGGTTTCAAGGACTTTGTTATCGACTCCCTTAGCACAAGCCGTTCGCTCATTGTCAAGCCGACTACTATCTGCTGCCTTAGCGGTCATGTGCATTTCTGCCAACCATGTCTCCCACGCCTTCTTAAGTGTGTCACCTTCCTTGAGTGACTCACCCGTACCGGGATCTGGTTTCTTATACGCTTGAATTACTTTCCCGATTCTCTCTTCGCTCATCTTATCGATACAGGCAACACGTGACTTGGAGAGCTGGGCTTTCGCGGCTTCCTGACCAGCCACACCGCCGATAGACTCGGACCACTGTCCCCACCAGCTAGCATTGCTGTCGCCCAAATCGAGATCTTTCTTGTCATACGCCGCAAGCGCCTCGCTCATCGACGAAGCCGCTCTCTTCTCGGCCCACTGCTTCATTTCGTCACACCGCCCGATATATTTGGCGCGCACTTGGTCTTGAACCATCTTCATCCGGCTGTCCGCTACGGCAGGCGGCAGGCCATTCGTGAACGCGCTCAGTTTGTCCGCCCACCGCTGTTGCCAAACCGTCATGATCTCATTCGTCAGACCACAGAACTGATCAGGCTTGGAGAAACGGGAGAGTTCAGAAATCTCGCCCTGCGCTTCGCGGATCGCCTGTTCGAACGCCCTTCGGGAAGCGATGTCTTTAGACGAATGCACAATCTCGAAATATTTCGAGCTGACGAACGGAACAACAATCGCACGATACTGCCACACGAGCGCACCTGTCACACACAGCGTACCCGTGACGATCAAGCTCGCGGCATGCCGACGCAACGCGTCCCTGAAGCGGGCCGCGCGCGCCTGAGACTCCGCTCTCCGCGCCGCCGCTTTCTGACGCTTCTCCTCCGCCGCTCGCAGGGCTTCCGCCTCTTGCCTCTGCCGCTCTTTCTCCTTCGCCAGCCGCTCCGCCTCCGCCCGCGCTTCCGCAGCCTTTTGGGCCTCGGCCTGCCGCCGCGCCGCCTCGGCCTCTCGCGCCGCCGCCTCTCTCTGTTCGACAAGCCGCCGCGCCTGCTCCTGCTCAGCCTTCTCGGCTGCCTGGCGGGACTGAATCTCCCGTTCCGCTTTAGCCCGCCCTTCAGCCGCCTTTTTAGCCTCGGCCTCGCGCGCCGCCCGCTCGCTCTGTTCGGCAAGCCGCTGAGCCTGCTCCTGCCCAGCCTTCTCGGCCGCCTGGCGGGACTGGGCATCCTGATCCACTTTGGCCCGCTCTTCAGCTGCCTTATTGACCGCAGCCTGTAGCCGCTGCGCCTCCTCGCGCTCCTCCCTCTCCCGCTGCTCGGCAAGCCGCCGCGCCTGCACCGCCGCCTGTCGGATCGCCTCAGCCTCTTGGTCCAAGGCGACTCGGGTGGCTTGCGTCATTTGGACGGGCTTGACCAACTCGTCGGCAACTCTCGTCTCACCCATGAACCGAGTCTCGCTCGTCATGGGATTGTCGACGGCTTCTTTATTTTCCTTTTTAGCAGGCGGCGGCGGAGGCACATCCTTGACCGTATCAAGCGACGCGACAGAAAAGTTCGTCGTTGCGGTTTCGGGCAAGAAAGACGTCGTTTCCTCGGAGACAACCGCTGCTTTAGGAAGAAATTCTTTGAGGATCCGAGCGACTCGGTTCGCATCGTGCTCCCGCTTGGTCACGTCCGGATCCGTCATCGACTCCACAAGATTGCGCAGTCGCGGATGTCCCGACATCAACGGGTGATCCAATGCCGGCTTTTGCTTGTCCCGCGCACGCGTGATGAAGGCCTGAATCGCCGCATCTCCGTTCGGCAGACGCGGATAGGCCGGCTTGCCGGCCAAGGCCTCGAAAAGACAGAGCCCCAACGCGTAGATATCCATGCCGGCGTCGCCGCGCGACTCGCCGAACGCCACCTCGGGCGGCATGTAATCCAACGTGCCAGGAACGCTTCCGTAGGTCATCGACCCTTTTGCGTCCCGCGCAACCCCGAGGTCCATGATGCAGGCATCTTCTGGACGGCCCTGAGGCAAATACAGGTTCGAAGGCTTAATGTCGCGATGAAACACACTGTCGCGGTGTAAGATCGCCAGCCCCTCGGCAAACCGGATAAAGGCGGGCAGGATCTCGTCGTAAGGAATACCCTGTTTGGTTTCGCGCAGCCGCTCGCTGAGCGAACTGCCAGGCATGCCTGACAGAAAATCCATGACCAAAAAGAATTGCTCGCCGCCGGCCTGTTCCACCTTGAAGAAGTCGATGAAAAGAACCAGCCGCGTGTCCGAGAAAGCCTTGATCAATTTGGCTTCCTTGATGAACCGCCCCGCATACTCCGACTTGAGCAAATGCTTGATCGCAACCAATCGCCCGTCAGACTGCCGCCTCGCCTTGAAAACCTCGCCGAAACCGCCGTGCCCGACCACATGTAGCAACACGTACCGGTTGGGTCCATTCGATATTTCTCGAACCTTGACGGGCTGGAACGCTTCGGCGAACACTTTGAATGTCGCAAACCGTTCTGCGCGATTCGGGGAGAGCCCTTTTTTCAGAACTCCCTGAACATGCGCGACCGGCCGGCACGCCGACGCGCTGATCTTGATGACATCATTCGGGCTTGAGCCGTCGGCCGGTTTCCACCGGTTGTGAAAAAAGAAACTGGCCTGTTGCACATCTCCTGACACGCGGTCATAGGGCGTCCTTCCAGAGAGCGCCTCATGCAAACAGACCGCGAGGCTGAAGATGTCCGACTGCTCGTCCCCGCGGAACGACGGATCGATGAAATCCGGGGCCATGTAATCGAACGAGCCGCGCAGGTTGCCCTGCGACGCTGCGGTCAGCGTGCCCCCCTCTTGCTTGGCAAGTTCGAAGTCGATGAGCTTCGCCGTGCCGTCGTCGCAAACGAAAATGTTTCCGGGCTTGATGTCGCGATGGACGATGCCGTGATCAGAGGCATAGATCAGCGCAGAGATGCAGTCGCGGATGATTCTCAGTGCGATGTCGGCGTCCAGCCCCTTGGGCGTCTTGTCGATCAGTTCCTTGAGCGTCTGGCCGCGCAGATAATCCATGACCACCACGTGGATGTCGTTGAACGCCCCCTCTTCTGCGAAACAGCCGTAGTATTGGACAATGTTCGGGTGCTGAATCGACGCGAGCGCCTCCGTACGCTTTTTCAGTCGCCGAAGCGCCTCTCCCTCAAGGTCTTGAATCGGCATGACCTTCAGCGCGACCGTGGCGCCAATGGCAAGATTGTTGAACTGATCCTCGACGCAGCGCCCAACATAAATACGACCCTGCGCCCCCCCGGCCCCGGGAAGCGTCTGGGTGATTTCGAATCCCCCGATTCTCTGGCTTGTCTGTTGCGCCATCGAAACCGTCAGTTAGTTTCCGTTTTAATTAAACCCGGAACCTTTTGCAACCCTCTCATGCCGGCACCGGCCCACCGCACCAGTTCGACCAGACGCAGGCGGGCATCATCCTTCGAAAGATCGCCCAACTGTTTGATCTCCACGATGATTTTGTCCCACTGCGCAACGATATCATGCGCCTTCCGGGCCTCTTCCGCCGTGGCAGCCGGGGACAACTCAAACACGTTGATCTGCGAGTCCCATTCCCTCACCGCATCTCCGAAGGCCGCAGCCACATTCGCCAACGCGCCTACAAATGCCTTCTGAGCTTCCTTCGCGGCGGGATCGGACTGTTTATCCGCAAACTTTGCCAAGGCTTGAGCCGTCATCAACACATTCCCCGCATCCCTTTTGATATTCTCATTATCTTTGTTGAGCGGGGACACCACGAACACGTACTTGACAAGCGCCTCTTCATCCTTTGCCAACTCGATCAGCTTACCTGAAGATGCATGCTTGGCCGCCTCAGCAACGGCAGCCTCGTCGGCAGCTTTCTTTGCCGCAGCCGCCCGCTGGCGCTCCATTTCATCCTTGCGCTCTTTCTCTTTCTGCTCGGCAAGCAGGCGAGCCTTCTCTTTCGCCGCTTCTTGCTCTTTCGCCAAGCGCGCCGCCTCGGCTTTTTCTTTCGCCGCTTTTTCGGCGTCTAGCCGCTGACGCTCCATTTCGGCTGCTTTTTCGCGCTCTTTCTTCTGCTCGGCAATCTGGCGCGCCTTTGCCTCCTCCTGCTGTTTCGCCAACTGTGCCACCTCGGCCGCCGCCTTTTCGTCAGCCGTTTTTTTCGCCAGCAGCGCAGCCTCAGCCGCGGCCTTTTCGTCGACAGCTTTTTTTGCCGCGGTCACCTGCTGACGCTCCGCTTCTGCCTTGTCACGCGCTTCCTGTGCCTTTTTCTCCGCAATCTGCTGCGACGCCGCCTCAGCTTCTTTCTTTGCCTTACTCACAGGTTCTGGCACAGCCTTCACCCCTTGCACACTCGATTCGTCGTCGGTGGAACGCCCCACCTGAGCCGACGCCTGAGCGGATTTGCTCCTGTTTCCACCCATTTGCGTATACAGCACGAAGCCACCCACGACAAAGATCGCGATCACCCCTACAACGGGTAAAAGGGACTTCTTCCCTGGCTTCATGGGCTGGTCTTGCGTATCTGCCGTCACCGGTCTGTCGGAATCCCGGGGCTTCGCATCAACGGTCCTGTCGGCTGGGGCCGGGTTGCTCGGAGAAGACATGATCACTTCTTCGGTGTCAGAGCTGAAAAGCCCACCTTGGTTGTGCGGTGTCGCCGAGGGGGTGTCGGGCGTCAAGGCTGCCGGCTGCAGCCCTTGCGAACTATCGGTCTTCGGCTCACCCTCCGTCGGGCGCCCTGTCTGGGTATCCGCCTCTTCCGAATCGGCCTTGACCTCAACCTCTTCGGGCGAGAGCGCACTGACCGGTGCGGGCAGCGCACCAACGCAAACCAAGACAACCGTGACATTGTCGATGCCGCCGTTCGCATTGGCCGCGTCGATCAGCGCCTGCGCCGCACTCTGCACGCCGCTGGACTGACAGACAATATCACGGATCGCTTTGTCCGCAACCATTCGCGTAAGCCCGTCACTGCAGAGCAAGACATAATCGCCCTCCTCGACATCAAACGGGGTGCTTTCCAAATCAACGGCCGCCTTCACTCCAACGGCACGCATGACGATGCCGCGGAACATGGGGTTTAACTCGCTCTCGTCTTTAACGCCCGCCAGCGTTGCGGCAGAGTGATCGCACGTGATTTGCGTGATTGTGCGCTTGTGTATCCGGTAGAGCCGACTGTCCCCCGCATGAATGGCTAGCGCCTTTCCGGGTTTTTCCGGGTCGAAACAAACGCCCACAAAAGTGGTGCCGGTTCCCCTGCATCCCAACTCTTCCGACCGGTTAAAAATCCAAGCCGACGCCTCGTTCACCGCACGTGTCAAGCAGGCCTGCATTGCCTGAGCCGAAAGTGGCTTGTCCGCGTGAGCGTAACGACCCAGCGTCTTTGCAATGGCTTCCACCGTCGCGTGAGAGGCGACTTCACCGTCCTCTGCCCCCCCCATGCCGTCCGCAACACAGAACGCGCCGCTCTCCGGATAGACTCCGTATGCGTCCTCGTTATTCTTACGCTTGCGTCCCTGATCGCTGATCACCGCACAAACGAGATGAGAGTAAAATCCCGACATAAGCCACTCCGTTTTCCGTATAGAAACCGTAACCTAAATCGCGCAGTCTAGATAACGTTAAAACGACCCCGCCAACCGTTCATCGGCAGGGTCGTCCAAGGTTCAACCACTTCAGCTATCTGCCGTCTCAGCGAGCAGACAGTTGAATCGGTGCGGTTTTGGAAGCCCCCGCCTGATCACCTTTTTCCTTGGGAGGCTGTGTGGAATTGGTTTTGCCACCCTGGTTCTTTTTCACTCCAAACCGAATCGAACTGGTCGGGCTCAAACCACCAGTAACAATTTCGGTATACGCTTCAGCCGGCAGTTCCTCGCTGCCCGTAATGGCCGCCTTTTGGGCAAGGATGAAGTCGATCAGACCGAGAGCCACGGACTCATTGATGTCCATCTGGTCGTGCAGGAAGAACGGCTGACCGAACACACCCTGGCGCGACTTCAGTTCCGGCGTCTCTTCCGTGAACGCTTCGGATGCGGCAAACAAGTTCACATATTTCGGGTCGCCACCGACATACTGACCATTGATGAAGATCAGTGCGCCGCTGCCTGCCGTCGCTGCCGCCGTTGGAGCACCGCTGCCGCCAATCGTATTGAAAAAGGCGTAGACGGTCTTGTCCGTGTCTTCCGGATTCGCAACGTTGTTAACCCAGATGTCGTACTTGGCATGCCCGCCGTTAAGCGAGACTTCCAACGGATCGATCGACTTGTCGTTCTCTCCTTGGCCGATGATGTGTGAGGCGGAAATAATCAACGATCCACCTGTGATATTCACCGTATCATCATTGCCGTCGATGATCGAATGATCTGCGACGAGGTTGACAACTCCACCGCCAGCGGTCGCCTTGATTTGGCCAATGGTGAGATCACCTTTGCCATAGATTGCAACATTCGCTCCTTGGGCATCGACCTTTACAGCCTGCACGTCCAGTGCGTTAAAGGACTTCATCCCATCGTCCGTGGTGGTGCCGATGTTACCGCCAGCCATCAGAGTGACATTGTTGGCAATAATATTGAAGGACACGTTGTCGGTGTGAGCGAACCCGTGTGCATCGACTGTGATTTCATCGGATTCCGCATCGATGATATTTCCGCCAGCTTGGATCGAAACAGCAGACAACGCTTGAATTAACTTCAACGTAATGTCGTTTGCGTCGGCCAGCGTAACATTGGCACCATCCGCATTCACCACTCCGATGAAGTCGTTCGCTGCGTTGTCTAGCGTGATATTACCTGTTGCCTTCAACGTCGTAACACCACCCACGGTCACCTTGTCTGGCGCGGAGCTTTGCGTAATGTCGCCGCTCTTTGCTTCGACACCCAGCGCCCCATTCACCGCGACGCTCCCCAGTTGGATGGAGTTCTTGTCAACCAGCGACACGTTCATGCCGGATGCGTTCACTTTGCCCACAAAGTCGTTCCCCGCATTGTTCAGCGTGATGTCGTTTGCGCCGGCCGCCAACGTCGTCATTCCATTCACCGTCCAAGAACCGCTCTGCGAAATTCCCGCTGCTGTCAAATTCAGATTTCCTGACAGCGTGAACGAGGCGAGACTCAACGCCGTACTGTCTTTCAGCGTAAGATTCTTGAAGTTCCCAGGAACAATCACCGACCCACTGAACGTGTTGTCGTTGTCCAGAATGATCGAATGCGTCCCGTCCACCCAGAGCGTCGTGTCTCCGGCAATGCTGATGGGGCCATTGTCCGTAATGTCTCCCGTGGTCGCCGTTGCGTTCAGATTCCCGCCCACCGTCAGCGCATTGAACGTCAGCGAGCCAGCAGCCGTCAGCGTCGCGTCGCCGCTCGCCGCGCCCCCGACCGTCAGGTCGTTCTTGTCGCTGAGCGTCACGCCCCGGCCGTCCACCGTCACCGCCCCGACGAAGTCGTTCGCCGCGTTCGCCAGCGTGATGTCGTTGCCCGCGCCGCTCGCCTTGAGCGTCGTCGCACCGCCGACCGTCACCTTGTCGCCGACCGTCTGCGCGATCGACCCGGCCTTCGCCTCGACTCCGAGCGTCCCCGCCGCGGACACCTCGCCCAGCAGGATGCTGTTCGCGTCCGCCAGCGCCACGTTCGCGCCCGAGGCGTTCACTGCGCCAGCAAAGTCGTTCGCCGCATTGTTCAGCGTGATGTCGTGGCCCAGCGCAGTCAGCGTCGATGTTCCGTTCACCGTCACCGCCCCGGTCTGTGTGATATCGCCGCCCGCCGTCAGCATGACCGAACCGTTGGCGGTATGCACCGACGTAAGCGTCAGCGCACCCATCGCCGTGACCGCAATATCCCCCGCGGAGGTCGACGTCGCCGCCAAGCTCGTGGCCGTCGTCTCGATGTCCAACTCTCCTGCCCCGCCGATCTCATCGCGCGCAGTCAGCGTGAGGGTTGTGCAGTTGATGTCTACAAACGGGTCTGCAGGCGCTTCCTCGTTGATCGACCCGTTGACTGCCGTGATGTCAACCGCGTTTGGTGCGTTCACGGACCAGACGGTCACATCGCCGTTCTCCGCGTTGATTGAAATTGCATCCGCGCTATCCACGTAATGCGCCACGATCCCGCCCGCCGTGGTGTGTAGCGTTACATCTGAGCCTGCGCCACTGGCGCTCACGCTTGTCGCCGTGATCGTGCCGCCTGCCGTCACCGAGATCGACCCGTTGACGGTGCCGACGGAAGTCAACGTGATGTCATCCGCATCGACCAGTGTCAGGGAGGTTCCCGCGTGAGCGGTAACTCCGTTGAAGTCGTTCCCGGCGTTGTCCAGTGTGATACTGTTGCCCGCTACCAGTGTCGTCGACCCACCCACGACCCAAGCGCCCGTCTGCAACAGCGAAGCGGCCGTCAGGTTCAAGTCTCCGGTCAGTGTGAAAGCGGCCAGACTCAGAGGCGTGCTGTCATTCAACGTAAGATTCTTGAAGTTCCCTGGAACCGCCACCGTCCCCGAGAACGTATCTGCCGAGTCCAGCAGGATCGAATGCGCCCCGTCCACTGCGAGCGTCGTGTTCCCGGCAACGCTGATGGCCCCGCTGTCCGTAATGTCGCCGCCCGCCGTCACCGTCAGGTTCCCCGACACTGTCGAGGCCCCAAGGTCGATCGCGTTCGCATCCGTCAGCGCCACGTCTTTGCCAGAGACGACCTTCGCCGTCGTGAAGTCGTTCGCCGCGTTGTTCAGCGTGACGTCGTTCACTGCGCCAGCCTCGAAGCTCGCCGTCTTGCCCGCGCCGTTCACGCTCAGCGCGCCCGACTGCGTGATCGCGCCGTTCGCCTTCACCGTCAGGTTGCCCGAAACAGTTGACGCCCCGAGGTCGATTCCGTTCGCGTCCGTCAGCGCCACGTCCTTGCCAGAGACGACTTTCGCCGTCGTGAAGTCGTTGCCTGCGTTGTTCAGCGTGATGTTGTTGCCCGCGCCAGCCTCGAAGCTCGCTGTCTTGCCTGCGCCATTCACGCTCAGCGCGCCCGACTGCGTGATCACGCCGCTCGCCTTCACGGTCAGGTCGCCGGAAACAGTCGAAACGCCTAAGTCAATACCGGTCGCGTCCGTCAGCGCCACATTGTTGCCAGCGGCGATTGCCACCGTACCAAAGTTGTTGTCCGAATTATTCAACGCGATGTTGTTGCCCGCGCCCGTCGCGTTCAGAGTCGTAAGGCCCGTCACAGCGAGGCTGCCCGCGCCGCTGTCAACGATCCCGCCCGACGTGGTCGTCAGATTCATCGCTCCGCCGACCGTCGAGGCGCCCGCGCCGTTGAAGTCGATCACTCCGTTCGCCGTCAGATTTAGGTTCCCGCCAGAGCCCGCCACCACCGTCCCAACCATCATGCCGCCTGCCGCCGCCACAGTGATCGACCCGCTCGCCGTGTCCGCAGCCGTGAGCGTCACAGCGCCCACACCCATAGACGTTACAAAAATATTTCCCGCGACGGTCGATGTTAGATCCAAGCTCGTCGCATTGACCTCGATGTCCAGCTCTCCAACTCCGCCAATCTGGCCGCCCGCAGTCAGCGTGACGGCTGTGCCCTGAATATCCGTAAGAGCGTCACCGGCCCCTTCCTCGGTAATCGATCCGGCGTCCGCTGTGATGCCCACTGCACCTGCTGCCTGCACATCCCAGACCGTCACATTGCCGCCATCTGCGTCGATTGAAATCGCATCGGCACTAAATACTCGGTGCGCCACAATTCCGCCCGCCGTCGTGTGCAGTGTCACGTCCGACCCTGCTCCATTTGCTGCCACAAGGCTTGCTACAATCTGCCCGCCGGCCGTCACCGTGATCGATCCATTGCCGGTTTCGACGTCGGTCAAGGTGATGTCATCCGTATCGGCCAGCGTCAGCGAGGTGCCGGCGGAGGCAGTGACGCCGTTAAAATCGTTGCCCGCATTGTCAAGGGTGATCGCCTGATCACCGGCGTCGAGCGTCGTCGAACCTGTGATCAGCAGTTTGCCGCTACCCGTATCCGTGATCGCGCCGCCCGTGCCGCCTGTGGCAGCCGTGTCCACGTTCAAATTGCCTGTCACCGTCGCCACGCCGGCGAACGTCACAGCACCGCCAGTGTTGACTGTCAGGTTTCCCGTTGTGACCGTATTCAGCGTCAGCGAGTCCGCGTCAGCCAACGTCAGGTTGGCGGCCGTTCCCGAGACTGAACCAAAGTTGTTGCCCGCCTGATCAAGCGTCGCATCGCCGGTCACGGTCAGCGTCACCGCACCCGCCGTGTTCGCCGCGCTGTCCGTCAGGTTCCCGCTCGCTGTCACGGTCAGCGCCCCCGCGCCGACGTTCACGCCCGCCAGGTCCAGATCCCCAGACGTGTCCTTCAGCGTCAGGCTCGCCGCCGTGCCCTGCACCGAGACGAACTGGTTGTTGTTGTCCAGCGTCACCGTCTGACCAGCCGTGTTGAGCGTCACCGCGCCCGCCGTGTTCGCCGCCGAGTCCGTCAGAGCTCCGCCCAAGGTCAGGTTCAACGCGCCTGCGCCCACGTTCAAGCCCGCCAGATCCAAACTGTCAATATCCGTCAGCGTCAGCGAGCCAGCCGTGCCACCCACCGAGTTGAAGTCGTTGGCGTTGTCCAACGTCGCACTCCCCGCCACCGCCAGCGTCACCGCTCCCGCCGTGTTCGCCGCCGTGTCGGTCAGGGTCCCGCCCGCCTTAGTCGTGATGTTCAGCGCATTCGCTCCCACATTCAGACCGTTCAGCACCAAACCGCCCGCCGCGTCCACTAACGTCACGTCTCCCGATGCTGTCCCCTGAACGGTCCCAATCAAGTTGTCAGACCCCAGCGACACACTGCCTGCGTTGTTGAGTATTAACGTATTGGCCGTCAATGAACCGGCGTTCTGTTGTACGATTGAGGATCCGCTGGTGTTCAAAAAGGTTATATTCCCACTCGCGGAGAGCACAGCATTATCGAGCAGAATGGCTTCACCGGTCGACAAAGCTGTTCCATGCAGTGTCAGATCCCCGGCACCCACCGTGATCGACCCGTTCACCACTTGGACGCCGCCTTTCCAACCACTATTGACAATGCCGTCCGAATCCGCATTCAACGACAGATTTCCCGCCCCACTTGTCTGAAGTGTAGCTCCGCCTTCAACAATAATATCGCGCCTAGCGTTGATTGTGAAACCACCGGCAAACGAATAAGTACCAGAATCGAAAGTTACGTCCGGATCGCCGCCAGAGAGCAGAATCGTCCTACCCGCACCTGCCTGCACAAGGCCGCCCCCATGGGTGATTCCGTCCGTTTCAACAACATTTCCGGTAAAAGGTCCAACACCTGCCGTCACGTTTTGTTTCAGTGTTAGCGTATTTCCAACATTAATCGTGATGTCGCCACTCGTCGAACTCACGCCCGACACGCTGTTAACGGTGTTTACGTTCAGATTGTTAATGTCAGTAATGAGGATCGCATTAGCCGCTACACCCGCTATTTTTCCAAAGTCGTTTCCTGCGTCTAAAGTAACTTGTCCGCCAACGTCGAACATAACGTTGCCTGCTTTATTTGCAGCACTGTCCGTCAGGTTACCGCTCGCTGTCACGTAAAGATTTCCCGCGCCCGCTCCGATGTTCACACCCGCCAGGTCCAAGTCCCCGGACGTGTCCTTCACCGTCAAGTTATCCGCCGTGCCTTGAATCGACACGAACTGGTTGTCGTTGTCTAGCGTCGCGGTTCCACCCACCGCCAGCGTCACCGCGCCCGCCGTGTTCGCCGCGCTGTCCGTCAGGTTCCCGCTCGCCGTCACGTTCAAGGCCCCCGCGCCGACGTTCACGCCCGCCAGGTCCAAGTTCCCAGCCGTGTCCTTCACCGTCAGGCTTGTTGCTGTGCCCGCCACCGATGCGAACTGGTTATTGGCGTCCAGAACCGCGCTCCCCGTCACCGCCAGCGTCACCGCGCCCGCCGTGTTCGCCGCGCTGTCCGTCAGGTTCCCACTCGCCGTCACGTTCAAGGCCCCCGCGCCGACGTTCACGCCCGCCAGGTCCAAGTTCCCGGACGTGTCCTTCACCGTCAGGCTCGCCGCCGTGCCGGCCACCGATGCGAACTGGTTGTTCTCGTCCAGAACCGCGCTCCCCGTCACCGCCAGCGTCACCGCGCCCGCCGTGTTCGCCGCGCTGTCCGTCAGGTTCCCGCTCGCCGTCACGCTCAAGGCTCCCGCGCCGACGTTCACGCCCGCCAGGTCCAAAGCATTCTTATCCACCACGGTTAGATTCGCCGCCGTACTTTGGATTGAGTTGAAGTCATTGTCCACGTTTGAAAGCGTAATATTGCCCGTCGCGGACAACGTCGCCGCACCGGCAACCTCAATGTTATCCGGGCCAACCGTCTGCGTAATTGCCCCGCCCAGCGCAGTCACCGACAGCGCCCCACTCGCGGTCACGTCGCCCAGTACGATTCCATTCTTGTCCGCCAGCGTCACGTTCACGCCTGATGCATTCACTGCGCCCTGGAAGTCGTTCGCGCCATCAGCTAAAACAATGTTCTTGGCTGCGGTCAAAGTTGAAACACCTGTCACCGTGATGGTGGCAGACTGCAAGATGTCGCCACCGCCGGTGGCCGTAACGTTCAACGCACCAACATACGTGCCCGCCAGCGTTTGATCACCTGATCCGCTGATCGTCGTGTCTAATGCTATAATTTTTCCTTGGCTGACAATGTCGCCGGTGGCATTGAGGCCAAACGCATTGGCTTGCAGTTCTCCTCCGCCACCCGAAACAGACGTAACAACGGGATCGGCATCTACGCTGAGCGTGATGTTACCGCCGCCGACATTGTTGTCGAGCACAATCGTGGAGCCCGCCGCCAAAACCGCCTCGGCAGCCTGAATCGTGCCGTCGTTATAGACCGCACTGCCCAACAGCGCTGCAACCGTTCCGGCTTTGATGCTGCCTTCGTTCGCGACAATCCCGGATCCGTTGGCGTCGTTGAAATTCATCTTGCCGGCCAAGAAGTCCGCATCGGAAATGCTCATGGCTGCGGCCACAAAGGCGGCACCCACATTGACGACGGCACCCTGTTGGATGAAGACACCGTTCGGGTTCACGACCCATACGCCGCCGTTGGCGTTGATTTGTCCGGCGATCTGCGTGCCGTCCATGTCGGCGGTCACTCGGTTCAACGTGACCGCATTCGCATTCGGCTGTCTGAATGTGGCGGATTCAGCCGAGGTCATATCGAATGTGGTCCAGTTGATGATTCCAGCCTGACCCGTCTGGTTGATGGTTGTGGCATTGCCCGTCGTATTGCCGGTAATGCCGCCTGTGACCGGCGTCGCATTTCCCCAGTTCAATGCGTAGACGGGCATCGTCGTCATGAAAACGCTGAAGGCCGCAAACGCCGACAGAACACGGCTGAGCGGTTTGGTGAAACGGATAATCGGCTTGATTGTTGTCATAGCTTTGTCCTCTGTTTAGCGGAAAATGGAACTGCTTATCTCACAGCACAAACTAGAACTGGGCTTGCCAGTCTAAATAATAGCCAGATGAACTGTCGCTCGAAGACGACGATGACGACACCGGCACGCCGACATCGAGGCGCATCTGGCTGTACTGCGTGACGGCCAGGCGAACGCCGCCACCGACGCTCATCAACATTTCCGAATCATCGACACCGGGCAGCGGGTCAATGTACTGAAGGAAGCCGGCGTCCGTGAACGCGACAAACTGCAACCGGTCAAGCGGGTTGCTGCTCGTCTTGTGTCCAAACACATTAGAGACCATATCCAACAGAATGGGTGTCCGAAGTTCCAGCGTGCCATACAGGCCGTTGTCGCCCAAGTACCCTTTTGTCGTATAACCGCGAATCGTGTCATGGCCGCCAAGTGCCAGCTTTTCGGCAGGGATCAACGGGCAAGAGGCATACTGCCCTTCCACCTTGATGAAAAGGATCCACTGGTGAACAGCCCGTTTCATCGAGTCCAGAGAGCCGAACAGCGGCTGGAGACGAGCGAACTGCACCCGGCCGATCATGTAGTTGTCCTCGGCGCCGATCCACATGTCCTGAAGCTGGCTGCCACCGCCAGCCATCAAGTTGTAGACCCCTTGGAAAGTGGCGAAGTTGCGGCCGTGGAGGACGTCGGGTTTGCGCGCGGAGTAGCTGAGCGCGATCGACAAGGGCAACACGGTAACATCGCGTTGCTGCAACGTTGTGCTGAAAGCGGAGAACTGGTCCTCGATGTAGCGATAGACGATGCCGGCTGAAAGGGAGATCAACCGATCTTCGTCGTCGACCAATGTGTAGGAGCGCACCGCACCCAAGAACCAGCCGGTACCCGCGAGGTCAATGTTGGGGACGATGTCTTGCGACGAGAGATCCGACCAGCCGCCGTAAACCGTCGTCGCGCCGCCCTTCCACTGGTCATGCGGCCGCATATAGCTGCCGGCCAAAGACATCAGCGAGGAGTCGAGAGACATAGACGGGCTGACCGTCAGAACGTCGTCTGCCTTAGTGAGGTTCAAGTACTGCAAGGTGAGCGCGGTCTGCCACTCGCCAACCGACTCGGTGCCATAATTGTTGAGGTCGAAGACCGCGTGGAACGGGAGATCTTCTTTCACCGTGAAATCCAGGTCGGCATAGCGGACAACGCGCCGATCTTCCCCTTCTCCCTCGATTGGCTTTCGCACCGATATTTTCGTGTCCACCGTTAAGTCGGGATGCGCATTAATTTCGGAAACGTCTTGATAGAGCCTCTGGTAGTTGAAGGGCTCACCCGCGACCAACCCCTTGAGCTTGTGAGCAATCTGTTCGCGGCTGAACCAGCGCCCGTCCTTCTGATCACTGGCGAAGTTGATTTTTACCTCGCCCAAAAGCCCGGCCTCCACAAGCACCGTCAACGTTTTGTTCTGCTCGTCGTATGGATTCCTCGGCAGCGAGACGCGAGCAAGGTAGTATCCGCTAGCGATGAATTTCCTGAAGACTTCGCGCAAGGTCTCTTGTATCTTTTGACGGCTCTTGGGCTCGTCACCGACCAAGGCGGCATCCAAGGTACGCTTTACGCCCATCTTCTCGGCAAAAGCCAGGTCGCCCGTCAGCGTGACTGCGCGAATGACCCAAGAAGGACCGGCCTCCACCGCACTTTTGTCTGAGGCAGGCAGCGTAACCGCCGGAGAACTGACGGCAGGCTTTGCCGTACTCGGCGGAGGCGTCTTCGGAGATTGCGCCTGATTTTCAATGCGCCTGAGCTCTCCGCCCACTCCGCCCATCGGCCCCAAGCCCTCTTGGGCAAAAAGTGCGGGGACGCACACCGCCCCTAGCAGAACCAAAACAGAGGTTGCTGTCTTTCGTTTTTGCATGGTATGACTCCTTGGGGATACTTACTTTTTCTTAGTTGATTTTTTGGTGGTGTCAGCGACCGCTGCACCCGTTGATTTCACATCCTTTGTTGAACCCGCATCCGTAGGTTGAGGCTCTGCCAAGCGAACCACTTGGCCGGTTTTATCATCGAGCCGATAAGAGGCGTTGGGGTCGAGCTTAAACGTTTGGCGCAACTTGTTGTCGACGAGCCCGACCTCTTTGGCTTTCTCTTCGCGAATCTGTGCGAGCACGAGAATTTGCTGCTCTGTAAGGCCACGCGCCACCATCAGCCGGGACACGTACAGCGCTTCACTTTCCGTCTTCATCTGTCGGACAAGTGACCGCTCGGGCTTGCCCGCTTTGTCCACACGATTCGTTGAAAGCTCATACAACGTCTTCGTCGCCTTCTCAAACGTATAGGATTTGTCCGGCGCCATGCCAAACTCCTTCCCCATCTGATCCATGAAGCCCTTCAGCTCACCCTGCTTTTCGAGGATCAGCCGGCTGCAGACGATGAACTCTTCACGCCGCAGGCTCTTCGCGCGAACATAGGCCGAAAATTCAGTGATCTGTTCTTTGGAAAGTGTGGCCACCACGCTGTCTTTTTGCGACTCCTGATCCTTGTCTTTCGCCCACAGCACCCCTGTTGATAAACACGCTGAAAAACCAGTAATCATCAAAATGAATCGCGATGAAATAGCCATTTCTGTCTCTCCAAAACGCAAGTTGTGTATTGAATCCACTTATAATTTATTACAATTAGCAACCTTCCGCAATAGAAATAAGCCAAAGAAAAGCTATTTTCTGGTTTTCGGAGCCTATGCCTATATCAATAAAGCTCTCCGCGAAGCCCATTTCATTCTGATATTCACACAGGCGACAGGTGCGGTCCGACGGATTGTTCCTTGCGCTCTCTGTTCCTTTTTGAGAAACTAGTCTTATGTTTCTGATCAGTTATATCGTAAGAAAGGAGTCGCCATGTCATTGAAACACCTTCATTACGCACTGACCTTAGCCTGGGCGTTTTCCGGAACTGTTTCCTTGTATGCTCAGGCGCCCGACCTTCACGGTTTACCTAAAGACCTCGATGCCGTTGGGCTTGCCGGAGACTATAGTGCAACTATGGACATTGAGACGGGGGGAAAATCCGTCTCCGGACGAATCGTTCGTAAAGGCAGCAATAGCCGTGTGACCATGCGCATGCCGGGACAGGCAAACCCAATGACCGTGCTTATTTTGCCGGACAAGCAGTTCGCGGACGGCAGTAAGGGCATCTCCTATGTGCTCCTTCCTGAGAATAAAACCTATATTCGCCTGCCGCTCCAACAGGCTGGCAAGAAGGGCGCCCCTGCTTCTGAAAACTTAAAATCTCCAAATGGCAGTAATCGGGGTCAAGAAGCTTCTGTCGTCGGATCCGAAGTAATCGATGGCGAGCCCTGCATCAAGAAACGCATCGCCCTTCCGGACGCTGACCCTGGCACCACCTGTTTCATTTGGTGTTCGCCAAAGAACCAGAACAAAACGGTCAAAATTGAGCAAAAAACACCTCAGAGCAGTTCCGTTATACGGATGAAAAACTATGATTTCACCCCGCCCAATGATGCGCTTTTTAGAATCCCAGACGGGTACAAACTGGTCAATACGCTGAGCGCTCCTCCGGCCTCTTCCGCAAAAAACCAGCCGCCTCCCTCCCGCGAGGAGTTGCAGCAAATCCGCAGCGCCTTCTCGTCGAGAAACCCAAACAGAAGCGCGCCTCTGCCGCCCCTGCCAATGACCGATAACACGCCCTCTACCCGGTAACCGGGATCACGGTTATTGTGCCGCCCGGGGCGCACTCACACTTGCCCGTGCCGCCCACATTGATTTCACCACGCGATGCGAGGGAACCCCCTTGTCCAGAATCGCCTCGCGCAGTTTAATTTTATCCGCTATCGAGGCCGATTGATACTTGACGTATAAGGCTTGCACTTCGCCGTCGATTTTTCGCCTGAGCTCCATCAGCGTCTGCCGCAAAGGCGTGCCGTCGACCCGAAAATCTGAATCGGACAACAGTCCAGTCAGCACGCCCGCGATCAGCCCGCCGCGATCCCCTTGCTTCATGCGCGCCAGAAGATTCGTCCGAATCGCATCTCTACGCTTGAGTAGCTCGCGGATTTGGCTTTCAGACTCGGCCTGCTTGCCTCCGTGGAACGGTTTGTACTCCGGATTATCCAAGGTGCCCAACAAGCCTTCCATCTCGTGCAGAAGGTCTACCACTTCACCCATGACCGGCTGCCATGGCGTTTCCGTTTGATTCGAGACTACTTGCAGATCTGTCGTCAGCCTCTCCAACGAGTCCTGGAAATACTCCAAACCTACGATGCGATCGAACTCACCGCTGGGCACCGACCGCGTACGCTTAGGGAACGGGAAAGACAGCGAATCACAGGCGAACACCTTTTCCAGCAGCCCGGCATCCTCGACATTGGACATCTTCACCTGCATATCCTCATACCACTGCGGCCCAGTCATGATTCTCCGATACCGCCCCCGAACTTCAGTGATGCAGGCGCGGAGCTGTTTCTCGCTGGCCGCCAACTGGTGCCGGCCCGCCGAGAGAATCGCGTCTTTGATGAATTCGCCCGCTTCGTCCGGCGTGACTTTAATGGTGTCGGCACGATCCAACTCCAGCCCCTGATAAGCCTTCAGCAGCAGATCGAACTGGTCATATCCCTGATACAGGGCGGCCACCGCAGGATAAACAAGCCGCGCCCGCTCGTTGACGGCGCGAATGCGTGACTTTCCAGCGCTCTCCACAACTTTGCTGATACGAGCAAGCAGGCCGGCGTCGACTCCGGGCTTATTCAACAGGGCGAGGGCGCTCTCCATCTCCTGCAACTCCGAGAGGGCCTGCTTCAGGTTTGCCAAGTCCTCATTCACGACCGCCATCACCTTTTTAACGTTCACGACCTTAACGGTCTGAATCTCGTTCGTCATCGACGACAGCTGGTCAACGGTTCCCCGGAAATTGGCACTGGTCGTGCGGGGATCGAGCAACATCTCCTTGACGAAAGCCTGCTGATCCAGCAGTTTCTTGATGATTTTCGCCTGTGGCAACTCTTTTGACGCAATATCGTTCCATGTCCAAGCCCCGACCACATCATCCGCCAGAATGCCCGACAGTTCCCGGATGGCCGCCACATAGTCGCCTCCGTCCACCGCCGAACGGGCCAGCATCCATCCTTTGAAGATCGCTTTCCACCGCTGCGTATCTGTCAGCAACTGCTGAATTTCGCTCTGGTGTTTTTTGGCATCCGGCGAATCTGATGCGGATTTGAGAAAGGCAATTGCGTCATCGAACTTTTCACCCTTGTCGAGTTCGCGGGCCGCCGAAATGAAATCTGGCGTCGCTGGTATCAAAAAATTTGTATAAACTTTATATGCAGCCAGCAGGACTGCGGCACACACCACCATGATCGTACCTTGAATCAGCGTGTTACGCAGCGCTTTGCTTTCCGTACCGTCGGTATAAACCGCGTCGATGTGCGCGAACGAGATGACGTCCCCGCAACGCAGCAAACGCTCCTTCCCCCCCGGCAGCAATTCGCCGTTGACGCGCGTGCTGTTTTTGCTGTTCATGTCCTGGAGCCAGCAAGCGCCATCCGCATGCAGGCGAAGTTCGGCATGATGCTTGGAGATCAGCGCGTCCAAAAAGAGCAACCCCGAAGAAGGATCCGAGCCAACCGTCAAGGCCGATCCGACCGGAGGAATGTCGCGGACCACGCCACTCGATTTTCCTGACTTAACTGTGAGCCGGTGTTTCAGCGTCACTTTGCTTTGAGCGACCTCTTTCTCGGCAAACAGCGCCAGATTGCCCATTGTGATTTTGTCGCCTTCGACCAAACGCCGTTCCTTGATGCGCTCGCCTTGGAAGAAAATGCCGTTCCGGCTATCGAGATCCCGGATGGTCACCTTTTTTCTCTTCACCGATATCTCGGCGTGGCGCTTACTTAAAAACTCATCCTCACAGGGAGCTTGCCACTGACACTGCGAACTGCGTCCGATAATGACAGGCTCTTTGATGGCGCTTGAACTGATTTCGAACAGGGTTTTACCCTGATGTTCCAGTCGGAGTAACATAGTTTACTTCCAATCACGAGTCTCGTTAAAACGAATGTCATCCGGTGAAGAAAAGACCATTCGGCACTCTTCCCGCAGAAGGATCGCGGCTTTGTGTTCTCCACGGTTCAATGCCGTCTCACGGTCATTACGCTTCCCGCGGAACCAATTTTCCTGTTCGTCACGGAGCGTGACAAGCATTTCCAGTGCGAAGCGCTCCATCTCCTTATCGCTTTTTTCACTCGCATAGCGCAAGACAGACGTCAGCATCATATAGATGTCGTGCCAGACGGAAGGCGCTTGGCGCCCGAGTTCGAGCCGGCATCGGTCGATGTAGTCGCGAGCCTGATCAGATGAGATCGTGGGCTCCGTCGAAGGCTCCCAGTGACGCTCCATCAGCGTCCGATCCACGCGAAAATAGGACTTGGGCGAAGTCAGAGCGAGTTCGAGTTTCTCATAGTCTTTCTCCGGCACCTCCATCTGCAGAATGATCCGTTTCATGCCGGTGCGCACCATATAGACGACTCCGCGTCCAGAGGTGGCGGTGTTTTCATACTTCACTAGGTCAACGGGAATTCCGGGTGGCTCTGTTTTCTTTCCAACAAACTGGAAGGCCATAGTGGGCGCTTCAAAAACCAAGCTTCCACCCACATTCGCGGATGCGATCCAGTCCGATAACAGCGCGTCGCGGGTCATCGCGAGAAACCGCGCGTTTTCTTCCGCCTTACACATCACCGCCATCCGGATGCTCCGGTCCCCCCACATTCGAACAGTCATCTTGAGCACATTGCCCTTATCGTCCGGCACACCGTCCGCCACACCGGGAAGCAACAGGAAAACGCCCTTGCCCGAAAGACGGGTGTCGAAAACCGGGAAGACGTGCTCCATGCGAATGACATTGCCTTTCTTGTCCATAGGGAAAGGAATATCCTCCTCCGGTTTGACGAAATGCCGATAGCCAAAAAACCCAATAACGCCGACAACCGCTAACGAGGCTAACACACCCAGGATCGGCAAAGAGCGCCTACGCGACTGCTTGCCCAGCTTATCTCTCAGTTTGGCGAGCGTCTCTTCGTCCACCATCTGCGTGTGCATACCGTCGAACGCGAGGGTTGCCGGACCGCCAGCCTCGCCTCCGCCAAAGGTGCCATCTTCATCTTTTTCCGGCAGAACATCGTGAGCGAAATCACCCAGCCCAGTCGCATCTTCGACGGGCTCCTCTGCGGCAGAGCCAGCCTTGAGCGCATCGGCAGGCAAGGCGGCCGGCGGCACCGTCTCTAACGACCCGGACGAACCCGGCCGAGGCATCAGTGTATTGGCTACGCTCTCCAAGCCGCCCGACCCTGTCGGAGCGCTGAAGGGCTCTGCAACGGCCTCCGCTTTCTCGTCCGCCTGCGCATTGGATACAAACCGAACAACGGTGTGCTCCCCAAGAAGAAGAACCGCCCCGTCGCTGAGTGACGCGCGTGTCCCTGCAGCCACAATCACGTCGTTCAGAACGACACCCCGTTCACTGAGAGGTCTGGCATACCAGCCGTCCGCACTCCTCTCCAAGCAAACGTGCTTACGCGAGACGTCGGGCACATTGACGCGAACCGCGCAGTCGTGGGAGCGCCCGATCTCATAGAGCGTATCCGTCAACCGATACTCGCCAGCACCGACGCCATCCACTTCTATCGTTATTTTTTCCATGCCGCACACTCGCCTTTCTTGGCTTCATCGCTCGAGCAGAAGGGTACAAAGAACCCCTCTTATGACCTGCCCCATTAGCCGCCCATCTGCTTGAAGAAACCGGTCTCATTAAGCCGGATCAATAACGGCACAAAAATGATGATGAACACGGACGGGAGAATGAACAGGGCCATCGGCATAATCATCAGTGACGGCGCACGGGCGGCCTTGCGCTCGGCACGGTGATACCGGATGCGCCGTAACTCCTCGGCCTGTATCTGGAGTGTTTTCGAAATACTTGCGCCCATCTCGGTGCCTTGCTCCACTGCTGACACGAGCCCCATAAACTCTTCGAGTTGAATGCGCGCACCCATGGTCTTCAACGCCTCGATTCGCGTCTTCCCAAGCTCAACTTCCTTCAACATGACGGCAAACTCTTTAGCCAGGACACTCTCGCCTGACTCCTTGACAACCTGCCGGACAGCCGCGCCAAACTCTTGACCCGCCTGCATGGAAACCGTCACAAGATCGATCGCAAAGGGCAACTCCTTTGAAATGGTCAACTTGCGATTCTCCGCGTACCTTCTAACCCAGGCCGCGGGCCAGCACCATCCCAATGCCACGCCACCGACCAGACCGAGGCTGGCTCGCACAGGATCGGATATGACCAACAACACGCACAGCAAGGCAACGCCCCCCGCCATCGCGGCCGCCAAGACCTGCGCACCTCGCACCATCCTCACCGTCAGCGGAAGCGAGGTCAGCGTGATAAGCTTGGCCAAATTCCAGTCAGAGGGAGAATCGCCGCTCCCCGTCAAACTGCCCAGAATGTTGATTTCGGACTCGAAAACCGAAAAGAAAAACGGAAGCGTCCGCTCGGCAACATGCGCTTGCCCAGACGCCTCTTTAGGCCGGAAGAACGCGACTCGCACCCCATAAACGAGCATGATCACGCTCAAGAAGACCACCGCATCCATGCCAAACTGTTCCATCGTCACACCTCGATTGTCACAATCTTGTTAATGACAAAAAAGCCGATCGTCTCCAACACGACCACAGCGCCCAAGCCACACCACCCGATGGGCGTTGTAAAGAGCGGCATAACCATCTCTCTGTTCACGAAATAAAGCAGGATCAGCACGATGAACGGAGCTGCGCCCATCGCCATGGCCTCGAACCGCCCTTGAGTTGTCATTGTCTTCAGACGTTCCTTGAAATCTATCCGGTAGCGGATCGTTTCCGAGATCCGATCCATCATCTCCGCCAGACTACCGCCCGTCTGCATGCTAATCCGGATTGACGTTGTCAGAAGCGTCAATTCCTCGCTCGGCATACGTTTCGCGAGGTTCTCGAGACATTCTGACATATCCTTGCCGAACCGGTGCTCATGCAGCAGATGGCCGAACTCTTCCGCGATCGGCCCCCCCAAGTCGCGGGCCACCGTGTCCATTGCCTGCGACAGATTAGCTCCCGCACGCAGTCCATTTGACAACCCCAACGTCAAGTCCATCAGCCGTTTGTCGAAGGTGGCCCGACGCGCCTTGACGCGTGAATCAAACCAGGCCTTCGGTAACCGCGAGGCAGCAAACCCGACAACGCAACCAACCAGTAGCGACACCCACGGCCGTGCCCCGAGCAAAAGCAAGGCCGACAACAAACCTCCCCCACAAAAAATGCCGACACTGATGGTCAGCTGGAAAAGTCGTTCTGGCGATATAAAGCGATACAGCGGGTTCGCCACCTTTTCCGCTTCGCTGATCGGCCGCCGCTTGGCATCGCTCAGGCCGAACAACAGGCGTATCAAAAAAAGGGCGATATAGGAAATCGAGAAGAAAAGTAAGCACAAGGCAACTGTTTTTTCACCACCCATAGGTCATCCTTTCGGCACAAAAATGGACATGTCCAGCCGCAGGTCGCCCTTCTCCTTGAGCTTGTGCACGTACAAGGGGATGTTCCCGGTTGCGGAGTAAGTGCCGACGATCTTATGGTTGGCATCATACCCCTCTTGACGGAACAGGAAGATGTCCTGCATTTGAATCACATCGCCTTCGCGACCCGTCACCTCCGTGATATGGGTTACCCGCCGCGATCCATCAGGAAAACGGGACTGCTGCACGATGATGTTGATCGCCGAACTGATCTGTTCGCGGATCGCCGAAGACGGCAGCTCGAACCCCGCCATCATCACCAGGTTCTCCAACCGCATCAGCGCGTCCCTCGGATGGTTAGCGTGCAGCGTGGTCAGAGAGCCATCGTGCCCCGTGTTCATCGCCTGTAACATATCCAACGCTTCTGCGCCGCGGCACTCGCCGACGATCACGCGGTCCGGCCGCATGCGAAGGGCGTTGATGACGAGATCCCTGATCGTGATTTTCCCGCGGCCTTCGATATTGGAAGGGCGGGCCTCAAGGCGAACCAAGTTGCGATGAACCAGTTTCAGCTCCGCGGAGTCCTCGATCGTCACTAAACGTTCGCCTTGCGGAATAAACAACGACAGCACATTCAAGAGCGTCGTCTTTCCTGAACCGGTACCGCCCGAGACCACAATGTTCCGTTTGGCGCGAACACTTTCTTCAAGAAACCGAGCCATGTCGGGAGTCATGCTGCCATAGGCAACCAAATCTTCCCACGTCAACCGCTTGGATGCGAATTTGCGGATTGTCAGTGACGCGCCGTCCAGCGACAACGGCTGGATGATCGCGTTCACGCGCGATCCGTCCGGCAGTCGGGCGTCCACCATGGGGCTGGCCTCATCCACGTGCCGTCCGACCGGCTCGACAATCCGCTGAATGACCATGGACAGGTGACTGTTGTCCATGAAGCGCGCCGTTGTTTCAAACAGCCGGCCGGCCCGCTCGATAAAGACGTGCGACGGCCCGTTCACCATCACTTCGCCGATTTTCTCCGAACGCAACATGGGGCTGATCGGGCCGTAGCCGATCAGTTCGTCCATCATCACTTGTTTGAACAGCACCATATTCACATTGGGAATCTCGTGGCGCATCTCTCGCATCACGGCATCCAGCGCAGTGATCAGTTTGCTGCGCATTTCATCGTCTTTGATCTGCGACGTAGCGATGTGTGGCAGGTTCAGCCGGATCAGAACTGCCGAGTGGATCTTGCGTTTAACCGCCATGATCTCGTCGGTGTAGAACTCCGAATACTCCTGAAACTCCGTATCGCGGGCGATGGGCTGATCCTCCTCCTCTGCCGCCCCGGCCTTTGGCGGCACGGCAGCAGAGGCTGGAGGAGGCGCCTCCGCGCAGAACTGAACCCGAAAGGCATCAATGAGCAACACATCCCCGTTTTTCAGAACTTCCGGCACATCGGCGGCCAGCCTCCGTCCGTTCAGAAAAGTGCCGAAAGAGCTGCCCTTATCCACCACCGCCCATCCGTCTCCTTGTTGCGCCAGAACGGCATGTCGCCGCGACACACGCCCGCCCGAAAGCCGCAGATCGCACTCGGTCGCACGGCCAATCGTCAGGCCCGGGGTTACCGGAACCGAAGGCAAGGTGCCTTCGGGACCGGTGATTTTCAGGATGGGAGATGGTGCCATAACGCTCCAATTCGTCGTTTACTTCGTGCCGCGCGTGCGTTCTTTCATACGCGTGTCAACGCCCAGTCCGGCTTTCTGCTCTGTGTTCTTGATGTCGTTGATGTCGACCGTGCCGTCACGGGGGGCATCGACCAGGCGCGGGCTGATGAGAACCAATACGCTGTTCGACTTCTTCTCGCTCTTTTTCTCACTGAAGAAATACCCAACGACCGGAACGCTCTTCAGGAACGGCACGCCGTCTTCGGACGCGGTGTCGGCCAGTTCGCTCACGCCGGCGAGAATCATCGTCTTGCCCAGCCCGCAGCCGAACTGTGTGACCGCCTTATTCTTCTTAAGGTCGTAATCGCCGGACGCCAGCGTGATCGGGTAGCTCAGCTCGAAGTCAACTTTCAGCGACATGTTGTTGTCGTCGATCATGTTGCCGCTCGTTTTCACGATCAGCCCATAGTTGATGTCCTCCATGCCGCCGGTCTGAGGCGCTGCAGGCCCTGTTTGGTTCGGCGCAACGAGACGCACTTTCAATGTGCCACCCAGCTGATAGGTTCCGCCAACAGGATCGCCACTCTCGAACGGCGCGACGGTCGCCTTGGTGACCTTGCGCCCAAGACCGTCTCCGCCGAAGGCCTGAAGCGTGCCACCCAGCGAGGTTCCGACGGCGATACCGGCGCCGCCACCCTGGTTGCCACTGCCCTTGACGTTACCTCCAAAGGCACTGACATCTCCGGCACGGCCGTGAATGATGTTCGCGAAGGCGTTAACGCCGCCATCGATGGTCAGGAGTCCAGCCTTGAAGAGGTTCACACCCGCCTCTTTGACAATCGTGTCGTCGACTGCCAAAACGGCGACATCCACTGTTACCAGCACCGGCGGTTTGGTATTCACATTCACGATCGCCCAAATCCGGCCCTCATCCAGCATTTTCGCGCGATCCACCGAAGGGCCGTCCTTCTCTTTGCCTTCCGCGTCGAACTTGGGCATTTCAACCCAGTCCTGAACCGACAGCACTTCGCGCACCCGCTTGATTTCGCCATCGTTGAAAACGGTACCGCTGACATACAGGCTGTTCCCGCGCATCCCCAGCTTGAGCGTTCCCGTCGGCTGAACGGCCCGGTCCGTCAGAGGCACAACCTTAAACCCGCGCTGCTCCAGTCCCTGCTGAACCTGCATCAGCCACTCATCCGGCGGCTGGAACTTGGCGTAATTGCTCACGCGGCCTTTATACTCATTGGCAACCTTGGCCAAATGACGCCACTGCTCGGGATCGCTGACCGTTCCTTCGATGACGATCTGATTCCCCACCGCTGTCACTTCCACAGACGGCACGGCCTCCAGCAGACGGCGCAGAACAGGAACCTCCACGCCGACATCATCCACGGAGAACCGGTATTTGGCTGTGACTCCGCCCGCTCCGATCAGTTGCACATCGCCCATGCCCACCTTTTCGGCACGTACCGTGATCGGATTCATTCCGTTAGGCATGTCGAGCACTTTGACAGCCGTACCGCCAACCAAGAACCGCTCAATAGCGAATTTGGGCTCGATTTTGTGAACACTTCCCACCATCAGCTTGATCGTGTCTTCCACATGTTCCTGCGCGTATCCCGCGATAGCCGCCATCAGGCAGGCTGCCGCTATGAATCGCGCTGCGATTCCTGTGATCCGTTTATTCATAACATACCTCTCTTTTTTGTGTGTATGACTGACTCGTTGTTGACGCATAAACCAAAGTTATGGTGCAGGTGCGGGTGTCGCGGAAGGCTTGTAGGGCATATCCGGCAACTGCACGGGCTTCATTCCTTTGATCAAATCGGTGAATGATGACGCATCGACCATCTTAATATCGGAACGGCTAAGCGCCGAATCGTCGTTCGGACGGCGGAGCGCCAAATCCAAACGGGCCATGCTTTTGGCGGCCAACAGGAGCTGCGCCTGCTCAGGCGGCAGAGACATCAACATCTCGGACTCCTCGGTCCTCGTCATTCCGCTTGCCCCCGTCATGACGGGTGCCGCCCCCACGCTGATCACCCGGACGCGGGGCAGCAGAACGGTCGTCACCTCGCGTTCTGAGACCTTTTCCTCCATAACGCCGTCCGCATTGACGGCGTTCTTCGACTCGCGCACGTTGATGGTGGCTATAATCGCAATATCATCGCCAGGCCTGATAAGTTGCGTGATGCTCGATTTCTCGAAGCGCAACATGATCGCCCACTCACCTTTGCCGACGATCACGGGTCTGTCCAAAGGTACGTCATCGAAATAGATGTAATCGCCAGCCGGAATCGGGCGATGCGCGTTCTGCCCAATCACCCAGTTCATCTTTGTCGCAGGCACGGCGTTGGCGGGTTGAGCCGTCACGGGAATGCGCTTGATCTTCAGGTCACTCTCTTTGATGACATCGCCCTTCGTGATCTGCCGCGTAGTCGCTACGACTTCGACCTCTTTTATTTGAGCTTTGGGATTTTTGTTCATGTTTCGGTTCACAACGACGATCGCTGCAAAGCCGAGAATGACTGCCAAAATCAGCGGAATATAGTTCTTCACTGTTTTCTGATCCTTTCTTTCGGGTTATTCTGATCAAGAACGTTGACAGGGTTCTTGGCCAAATTCATTGATGACTCCTCTGGGGGTGTCCACGTGCCAATCGCAAACTTCGTTTTTCCGGGTTCGCCTGGCATCAGACGCAAGAGGATTTCTTTCTCGCCCTTTCGCCAGGCGAGAACCTCCGCCTCCGAACCTTCGACAGGAACACGGCAGCGGAGATACCAGCCTTGCCGCGTGAACACTTGCACGAAATCGTAGCGCGCAACCGAGGTCGACCCCGATATCACGCCCGTCAAGCGCCACGTAGAAGCGTCGTCTGCCCGCGTCGACACCCGTGCCAGCGGCGGCAACGACGGCAAGGCCTCCGCAGTCAGCTCCGTGGATGAAGCCGCTAGCCACACGAAAAAGCTACATGCTATGAAACGTCTATTCACTCACGCATACTCCGTTCACCAACTTTTTTCAGTCCGGGGGAAACTCGAGGGGCATGAATAATGCCGGAAGCACCGTTTCGGTGTTGCGACCCTCTGAAATGAAACTGAGCCCGGACGGAACGAACATTGTGTCAACGAGAGGATAAGTCAAAACCTTAAAAGTGTTCCGCGCTAAATTGGCGAGACCGTCTTTTGTTCGCATCAAAACCACATGTCCTTCCGTTGGGCATCCGATCTCACCCACTATGTCGGCTATCTCAATAAAGCCGCCGGGAATGTTCGTGCGCCCACGCAATAGCATCTCTGTGTCACTGTGCTCCGTCTCTGCCTCGACATCCGCATCGCCCTCCTGCCAGCTTGCGGCATACCAGCCCTCCGCCCATACGGGTATCCTTTGGGTGGCTTGTGCATAGGCATGGCTCCTCTTCCACCAGCTCACATCGCCTAACAGATCGCTCTTTCCATCCTTGACCTCCAGCTCCTGCTCCCGAGCCTCTTCGAATATTTTCTCGTTCTTCAACAAACTCTCTACCTGACCCTCGCTCTGGTGAGCCAGGCGATTGCCCATCGACCACGCGGCAAGCCGGTCTGCAGACAGCAGCGTGTGCCGCGTAAAGGCCAGTTCGCCGATCCAAAAAATCCCGCCCAACAGCACCATATAGATCGGCAGAACAAGAAGCGTCTCCAATAAGATGGTGCCCGCTTCCTTGTCGCTCAAAGGCTGTGTGTCTTTACCGATCATTTCGACACCATAACGCTACTTGAACTTACGTGAATACCCGAACTTCAACACATCCCCGTTCAAACACGGCGGAACGTCGCCGCACAGTCCCGCAGCCGCCACCAGCGAGGGCAGGCGACACGCTTCCATTCCCGCTGTGGAACCCGCCACTGCCGTCATCGGGAACCCGGCAGCCACCGTCGCTAGCCAGACACTTGTTAGTATACATGTGATGCTTCGCATATGCCAGCCTCCTGTGAAAGAAATTAATGCCAGACCGCCCGCTCCATCTGCACCTTCGGGCTGTCCTCGCCACCGCCGCCACCCTCGCCCACATCCCAAGAGATCGAGCTGCCGCTGCCAGTCCGCTCAACCAACGAACTGTCTCCCCATCCCTGCCGGGTGGAATCCTTTCCCGGACTTGTCGCTCCCAGTGCCGACAGGAAAAGGCCTTTCCACTCCGCATCCGCATCGCCTTCTGCAAACGCCTTCATCACCTCCGTCGTGCAGTCCTTTCCCCCCTCCCATCCGTCACCGGTGTTCATCACCCATGCGCGCCGGATAGGGATTAGCACGGCGTCCCAGTCGCGAATGGAAAGATTACCTTTGTCCTGTTCACGGTTATTGTCGACCCAGTCGGCAGTCGCATGCGGATCGTATTCGCCGTCTTCACCGCCGGGCTTCTTATAACCGGCGCGGGCGACCGCGACCGCCCACGACTTGCGACCCCGCCCAGGCACCAGCGACCAGACATCACCAACATCGAAGAGGCCAAAGATCCCTTTCGACGCATCGCTATCCAAATACGAGGAAAACGGATTGCGCATCTTACGCGACACCCCCACCGAAACAGCCCCGCTCCGCTTGAAGTAGTCCTGCGTCAGAATCTTAGCCTGCGGCGCGCACCCAGATTCAAAATACTTGTCCGGATTAGGGGAGGGATAAAGATCTCGCGACAACCCCGCAGACCAAAACCCGGGAATAGGAGTGCCAGGAGGATCTGGAGTAACGAACCAAATCGAATTCAATCCAGGAAAATCCTTGTACTCATGAGCACTTTCATCCGCGTTTCCATCACGAGAAATGTCGTCTGTCGTTAACCGATACCACGTTTTCCAACCTGGGCCAAAATACCAACTTAGCAAGGGCATTTGGTTATTGATACCACACAATCTAAAGAATTTGTCCTGATCGGTCTCTGTGGTGAGCATGGGAGGAAGCTCAGAAGATCCTGATCCCGTGGTTTTCGCCTTCCCTTCGGCGAGCGACAGCGCCCAATAAAGATCGGACTGCGCATCTCCCACAAGATTTGCACGTAATACATATTGAACAGCGGATTCGATTTTCGTTCTCAGATTCTCTTGTATCCAGTTTTCGTATTTGGAGAGCCGCTTGACCTCGCTTCGCTGCTCGTCCATTTTCTTTCTCAATTCGTCTGCCTTGTCATCCGTAAACCAATCGGAAGCTTTTTGAACCTCCTTGATGGAGCCAACCCAAGCCGGCAAATATGGCGGAATATTTGGAACCGCTGCTCTCCAATCACCCGTTGTCGAAATTTTTCGGTCGTCGGTAAAAAGGAGATCATCAAACGGCGGCGTATAAGGCGGCAATGCCTCTGGCGGAAAGCCGACACTGACCTGCCAAAAAGGGGTTTCCTCAGCGATTGCGGCAGCGAGTGCGGCGACGTAACCGGCCCATGCGGAAATACGATAGGTCATGATGGTTCCTTTTGCCCACTTGCCGATGATATAATCCATCTGTATCTTACATAGTTGGGCATACTCCCAAGACATCGCCTGATTGAGGATTGCCAATCGGCTCAGGGCGTCCGCCTGAATCACTGACCCCGAATAGGCGGCCGCATCAGCCGCATTCTGCAACGCGATGCGTTGCCGGATGTTCTCTCCCACGGCAAAGACAGAGACCGCCATCATGAAAAGCGAAAGAAACACGACCACCGTCAGCGCGAGAACCACGCCGCTTTCGTCTTTCCACAGACGCTCGCAAACTTTGTTTGCCTTCGCCAACATCCGTCCACCTCGTTTAGGGCAACGGCCCTGTGCAATGAATCGTTTTGTAAGGTTTGGTCATAATACAGGTCGCAGGGATCTCCAAGCTCGGGTAGAGGCTGGTCCTCACCGTGCCGTCTGTCGTGAACATTTCCGCATTCCCGTCCGGCTGGGGGTTCCACCACTGCAAGCCCTCCACAATCATCGGCCCAATGACGGGGGCCAGCAATGAGAGCTTATGCTTGACCTGCACTTTGACGGCCATTTCAGAAGACAGATAGGTGTAGGTCGACGTCGTTTTTCTAACCGTGGCCTCCGAGTTCGGAATATTCCCCCACCCGGGAATGACGATCGGGCTAGCCGTCCCGCCTCCGTCATCCGGGTAGTCGTCAAAAGTGATCCATGCGCACACGCGTTCCGCAACTTTCTGCACGACCAGCGACGCCTCCGTCTCATGGTGAACCAGCGCAGCCCTCGCCCCGCAATAGGCCGCATAGTGAACGACCAGCCGTGCGATCTCGAGTTGGGCGAACTGGAAAATAGCCATCATCAAGATCAGAATCAGCGGGAATCCGAAAAGGAATTCCATCAAAACTGAGCCTTTTCTTTTCATGATGCACCTGCCCCGCCGCTCACAAGCCAACGACCGAAGAGCGTATACATCAGCCCCGCCGCTATCGGGATGCTGAACGGCACACGAGCCTGCTCCTTTTCGCACGGAGGCAACGACAGATAACCGGCCTTCCGGTCATACCGCCAATCCCACAAACAGCGCATGTAGTGCTTCAGACGCGTCGATTCCACCCGATTGAAGACCAACATGCCGAGGCCGAAAACGGCCCCCGTCAGCGAGGTGATCACCAACAAAGGCAAAACGCTCTTGAAACCAGCCAGACATCCTGCAGCAAACAACATTTTCACATCGCCGCCGCCTGCGGCCCGCATGAAAAACGGAATCAGAAGAAAGAGCCCCGCCAGAACGCCACCCGCGAAGCCGTCGGCGGCGGCCCCACCGCCGCCGACAGCCCATCGGAAGATCAATGCCCCGGCCGCGCCACCCAGCGTCAGACTGTTCGGCAACCGGCGGGTGGCGCAGTCCATCCAAGACAACACCGCACACCAGGCCACAACAGCCATCATGAAGGGCATCCATAACCAAGACATATGCGAACTCCCTCTTCAAGCAGACATCTATTTGTCTTCTTCGGTCGTCGCAATGGTCTTCTGATACTCGGCGCCCTTGGTGTCGGTGTTCCCGGCAGCCGTGCGCATGGTGTCTGTCACTTCGGTCTTCGCTTCGGTGGCTTGACCGGACACAGCCTTTGCGCTTGCCGCCATACCACTGCGAAGGGTCTTGCCGAAGTACATGACCGCCACAACGATAGCCGTTGTCAGCAGCACAGCCAGAACAACATATTCCAGCAGAATACCGCCGCGACGGTTCCCCAGCGTGGCACATGTGACGCGGCCCAACAGACTCTTCTTCATTTTCCCAATCAGTTTGCTCATTGTTTTTCCCTCTTTTTCGTCAGGACCACCCGTCCCAACTCTGTTTCCTTGTTTCTTGCGCCGCACATACGGTGCAAATCGTTAACCCTACCCTGGATCACGGAAATGGCAGTGCTATTCCCGTAACCAGCCGCCTGTACCAGTCCACAAACGCATCACCCAGCATCCCATACCGGACTCTGGAGATTCCGGTGTCGAGGCTGGCCTGATTGTAGTCGAGCGTTCCCAGACTGTTAAACATAGCATCTTTCTCCGCATCTTGGTAGACCTGCCCGCCGGAAGGGTCGATCAGCCACTTCTGCACACCCAGCAGAGGCAGGATGATGACGGTCGTCAACATCACGTACTCCATAAGCACGCTGCCCTGTCTCGCCGCCTGTCTGTTGTGCTTTCTCATACCGCTTTCCTCAAACACCCTTTCCGCGCGAAGCTGACACTCCCCGTCCTACGGATTCAAGACCGACTCGAGCAGCAGGTCATAGGACCAACTGAACGAGTAGTACTTCAACACATTGAGCGAATCCCTGTAGTAGCTCTTGTCTGGAACGAGATAGAAACCGCGCCCCTCGAGGCCGATGTCACCTTCGCCAGCCTCGACAGGAATCGCACGCACAGGAGTCAAGACTCCCTTATACGTGAGGGACTTTGTTTTCTGGACCGTCACGGGAGCATCCTCGTAGTACACCGTAAAGCTGCCGTTGATCAGCCCCGTGCTCTTGCTCAGAACAAGCGTCATGCCCCACGCATTCGTCGAGTTGTCGAAGTCGATCAGGTTCACATTCGTGGGAAGTTTCGCCAATTTCTTCGCCGGAACCGTAAAGCCGGTCAAGGTCGGCGTCACCGCCAAGTTTTCCGGCCCAGACGCAAAGCTGAAGCCGGAGTCTCCGTTGTTGTAGCCTTCGTAATCCGCTGGAGCGCCGGTTGCAGAGAGGCTAAGCGTCCGTGTCGCATAGACCGTTTGCAGAACCATGAGCTTATCGTAATAGCCCCCGCTGACGCCAAGTTTGCAGAAGAATCCTCCGCTGCCCACGCCGGTCGTCGGATTGTACCCGGCTACCGACTGGGCCGTAACATTCCACCAACGCAAGGGCACACTGGCAATGATCGGGTTCTGCGTGGCACCCGCCCAGTCCGGTCCGGCAACGATCTCCAACACGCCGAACACGCCGCCCCGGTTACCATATGCCGAGGGAATCGCAGAGAATACGAACCGCGCCCTTGCATCCGTCTCCGCCGCCACATCGGCCGGCTCGTAAAGCAGCGTTCCCGAGAGGGAGAAGGAGTTCCCGTCCGCAAGATATCCCGACATGGTCACGGCGCCGCTTGAAGAGACGGTCACCGTCATGTACCCACTGCCTCTCGGCGACACGCCCGTTGCGTCATTCGTAACAGGCAGGGCGACGGTGTAGTAGCCCAGATACTTCGTAAGCACAGCGGCCATGCCAGACTCTTTCCAGTTGTTCCGGAACAGAACCATTTTGGCGCTCGGCTCTTTTTCCATCACAGCTGTGATGCTGCCATCCGGCCACACCGAGAACATCACTTTCGAAAGCACATTCGTGCCGAGCTTGGCATCAAGGCGCGCAAAGAAATAGCCGTTTGTCTCGCCGCCGTATGAAGTGGCCGCATACGTATAATTGGTGCCGCCAAGCGTCATCTTGCCCGAGAGGGCGCCTGCAGTACTGACCGTCAGCGCCAGGGTTCCTTGGCCGCGGACAGATTCATCTATCCATCCGTTGAACGATCCGGCTGCCAAACCCAGAGCCGCTACGGTCAGATCGAACATCACTGACATGCCCGGCTTTACAACGGTGCCGTTCTTGACCGAGAGCTGGATCACAGGCTTATAGCTCCCGACTTTCGTCGGTACGCCGGTCAAGTAGAGGCTGCTGTTGCGGATCTCGGCCTTCATTCCCGGCGGCATCACGCCCGCTTTCAGCGCGCACGTAACCGTCCCAGTCAAACTGTTGTCGAAGGCGGATGGCCCTAGGTCATACCGCACGCCAACGGTAAGGTTGGCATAGGTGTCGCCCTGTTTGAATTCGGGCGAACCCGCCGGCAAAGCGCCGAACGACCAGAGCGTTCCGGTGTTTACGGCCTCCACTCCGAACGAGTCAGTCCGCACAGCGTCCACCCGCCAGTACACCGTCTTACCCGCGGCCGCAGCGAGGAGCGCAGTCATATCCGCAGCCGGAACCGTTCCGCCACTATACGTGCCAAGCGACGTAAGCGACGTGGACGCCAGCCCCGTGTAGACGCGGCAATATTCGTTGTCGCCCGTCCAAGCGAGCCCCGTGAAGTCCTCTTGCATGAGAACCTGTCCGTTGGCAGGAACCGGTGCCGTCACCTTCGCGAGGGGCGTCCACGCCAAGTTGCATACTCTGCCGACAGCCTCGGGCGAGGCCGGTCCGCGCGTGACGGTCCATTTCACGATTTGAACGCCAGCGGGAACCGCCACGTTCACCTTGGCTTCGCCCGCCGTTGTGCAAGCCGGACAATTCCTTGCTCCGACCGCGCAGACCAGCTTGTTCGTTCCGTCCGCACCAATCAGCTCGTAGGTGAAGGAAAGGATGCCCGGCCCCGTCACCGTGACTTGCATTGCGGCACTTCCGCCTTTCGCAGGCGATGCGCAACGCAGATCCTTGGTTGCGAAATAATAAGCCCACGAACCCGAGCTGCTGCTGTATTTGAACGCGACGTTTTCAGGCTGCAGAGCATAGGACGCAAGCGGAATGGAGGGAACCTGCTTCCACCACGTGTAATTCTGCGCCGTTACGTTGGCGATCACATTGCTGTAGCTCTTGCTCGACGGCGTAATGACCACATCAGCGGGCGCGATCGGCGTGACGGTGCCGGTCCAACCCTTCTTAACCGCCGCACTGTAGTTGCCGTTCGTGTCGGTCGTGACCGTTCCGCCACCGGAGGAAAGCGCGATGATGACGTCCTTAACGCCGGCCAACGTGACGGAGTCGCTCACCTTGCCGGAGATCACGAGCGCCGCATTGACCGTCAGACTGAACGTCTGTTCCGAATACAAGCTTTCCGCACCCGTCACCCGAACGCGGAAGACGGTGGTTGCCACAATCGTCGGCGTACCGGTGATTGCTCCGGTGCTTGGCACGATGCCCAAGCCCTTCGGTAGCGGCGTGTTGGTCGCCGCGGTCCATGTGTAATGTCCCCCGCCTCCCGTTGCGGTCAACGAGAAGTTGTACTCCGCCTTCACGGTAGCGGACGGCAGAGGGCTGACGGACGTGATCACGGGGGCATACGCATTGGCTCCCGTAGCCATCACGGCGATATCGTCGATGCAGACGCCGTGCCCATACTTCGCGGTCCCCTCGAAGGCGAGGTAATAGCTCTGGTTCACATTGGGCAGGCTGATGGTGCGCTGGGTCCAGAACGTCACGTTCGTGGTGAAGGCCTCCAACAGCGTCCAATCCCCGTCTTCTGCGGTTTTGTAAAAGACTCGCAGTTCGTCCTGATCGGACCCCCATGCTCCCATGCACTGCCAAAAGGTGAGTTGTGCGTCCTGGGTTGCGGCGCCAAAGTTGATCAGCGGTGACACCAGCTTGGTTTTACTGGCTTTCCGATTGTCCTTGTAGAAGAACGCATTGTAGTTGCCGGCATGGGCATTCGTCGGGCAGCTGCTGTTGCCGCCGTTCTGGAACACCCACGCCACATTATTCGAATCCCTCTCCTGCGTCCACCCAGGGGGCATGGTGCCAACGATCGTTTCGAATTCCTCATGGAAGACCACTCGGCGCATGTCCGGCGCCACGCACGCCACATTGTTCAGCTCGTTGTACTCGGGTATCCGCCTGTTGGCGTCCACGTACACATAGATGTTCTCCGCCTCCACACCCGTCAACCCGATGAGGCGCGTATCCAAGGTCACGGACACGCCCCGAGGCAGATTGACAATGTAGTTGGTTGATATCTGGAGGCCGCCCGTCAGCGGGTTGCCGTTGTAGAACCGCACCAGCACATTGTTGAAATCGCTGACCGATCCAGCTTCGTTTTTGAAGACCGCGTGGATGTCAGCCCGGGTGTGCAGAACGAAATCGTTGACTTTGAATGTCTCGACGGCGATATCGCTGGCGACGGAGTAGACATCGGCCATCGAAAGGCTGCTGTTGCCTTTCTTGCCGTTGGCGGCAACCTGCAGGCTGATCGCCCCGATGTACTGGCTGGCGAATGTGACTGTGGCGGTCGGCGATGCGCTGGAGATATCGCCGGCATCACCGTAGATGCCGTTGCAGTTCACATCCCACGTGTAGTTCGTGATGGTGTCGCCATCCGGATCATATGACGCACTGCCATCCAGAGTAATGGGCTCGCCGATTTTGGCGGCATACGCGGGAAGACCAGGCGGAAGCGTAATGGCGATTGGGGCGACGTCCTGATCCGTCACGATGACCACTGTTGTCGTTTTGTTCGAGAGGGTCGGATTACTGTCGTCTGTGACGAGCAAGGTCACGGTGTATTTGCCGATCGCGCGGTAGCCAGGATTGGTCGGTTTCGGCCCCCTGGCGTTCGGATTGTTCCAGTCCAATCCGTCGGAAGAGTCCCAGTCCCACAGATATTGAACGATCGATTTGGAGCGGTCCTGATGGTAGGAGCCGCTGCCATCCATCACAAAAGGAATGGGGTTCACGCGGAGCGGCGGACGCAGCGAGGGCTGCGGACTGACCGGAGCGATCACCGCCTGAGGCCCCAGCAGCGTCACCGTCTTCGTGAGCATCAGCACCGCCAACGGGGTGCCGAAAACCGGTGCAGACGGCATGTAACTCCCGCCCCCCGTCCAACTGCCGTCAGTGTTCTGTCCGAATCCCTGACTCAGCGCCCGAAGCGCGGTTGGCGCAAACCCAGCATTGGGAATGTAGGGCATCCCTGCCAACGCAGCGGCGCCCCCCTCTTTGTTTCCGAGAAGCCAAGCAGAGATGTCGTTGTACCAATTGCGCACCCCCAGCGAGGTCGACACGGTTTCCACCTCTTGCAGGTGCAATCCTTTCTTAATTCCATACATGGCATAAAAGTCGCCCGCCCACCCCGTAGAGGCGTTTCCTGAGAGATAGCTGTTATCCGCACACCAGTACGCGCCGAGGTAGTTGATTCCCTTGATGACGTCGACATCTGCATTGCCTTTGTCGCCCAACTTATAGCCCACCAGCATCCCACCGGTTTTCCCCGAGTTCACCCAATAATTGTTGGCGCTGTAACCGCAACCGCCGCTGGTGGCATTCTGAACCGTTTTGAAGCCCTTCACCGCGTTGACGATGACCCAAGCCGGCGGCAGGAGCCCCCAGCGATCCTTTCCCATGGTGAAATCGAGACACGGCCACTGCTGGGCCGAGCCGTCAAAGGAGGTGTTGCCCGCCACATTCACACTGTATTGCCATCCGCCCAAATAAGAGCCGTCGCCTTGGCAGTAACTGAACTGATCGAACAGATCCCCAACAAGCTGCACCAGGGAGCTGCCGGCATAGGCGCCGACAGAAACGATCGTATTACTGGCGGCCTCGGCCGATGGAGTCGACATCACTAACGCCGAAACCGCGATTCCATTGGCATACGTATTGTTGAACAGATATGCGCCCGTGTTGTTGCCGTTCGAGTCCGGATTTCCACTGGTCTGTGCGGTCAACGTGGTCTTGATCGCATTGCTCTCAATAAAGTTCAGGCCTTTCTGCACGGTCTCCGCATAGATGTCGTCTTCGTAATCATAAGCGGCCAGGTGACCGTTCTCCTCGAGCGCAAGCACAGCGAAACCCGACGCCGCCAAATCGTACTGGAGCATCCCATAATTATAGTAACTCCATTTCGCTTGGCTGGCGTTCACAGCCGTCTGATTCCTGTAGATCCAAAGCAGGCCCTTATCGATCGCCTGGTTCACGCGTATCTCGTGCGTCGCCGCCATCGAAACACGGATCACGGTTTGGCAAACGCGCGTATCGCCGCCGCTGGTCACCGTCAACGTGGCGGTCTTGGACCCGCCTGACGCATAGGTGTGCGCCGTGCCGATATAATTGGGATCCGCTACGGCACCTCCGGCAGCGGCCGTCCCGTCTCCGAAATCCAACGTATAGGAATACGGTCCCGTGCCGCCCCAAGCCCTTCCCCATACGGTGATGGGTTCGTTGATGACTGCGTTGGCATACGTCGACTGCTGGTTGTAACTGGGCATCATGCAGGCCTTGAGCGATCCTGCTACCGCGCTCGAGGACATAAGAACGCACAATGTCACCACGGCAATCCCAATAGCCATGAAGCGCTTCGACACAAACCAGTGTCCAACGCTTCCATCACGTTTGCGAGTTGACGGTTGCATACTACGCCTCCTTCACGATTAACCAAACTTCTTACGTCGTAAAAGCACACTCCAATATTTGACATCTTAAGTTTGCCCTGTTTTAAGCACTTTTGTCAAGAGGTTTCCCGGACGTTTTGCACCTTTTTGCGACGAATTAAACACGTCTATATTACCCTTTAGGCCTATAGTCCGGCAGAAGCCTAATCTATTCCCGACGGCAACCTCGGCCTTCATCCCTGGTTTGAACAGGCCCAAAAAAGCCCGGTTTTTATTATATTCGACTGAAAAAGCCCGGTTTTTGCCTTTTTTTGGCGAAAATTGGTTGACAATTCCGCGGCGAATAAGTAATGATGTATATATGGAAGAAAGTAATTCTTATCTGGCGCTTTTTTTTGAGCCTATCCGTCAATATCTCGAGAACGATGCCGTCTCTGAGATCCTAATCAACGGCCCACAGCAGATCTTTATCGAACTCAACGGTAAACTGCAGGCAACCGAGTCCCATTTCAGCAGCGAGCCCGCCCTCAAAGCCGCCGCCGTCAACGTAGCTAGGAACGTAGGGCGCCTGCTCAACGAAGACAATCCACGGCTCGATGCCCGCTTGCCCGACGGCTCCCGTGTACATGCGGTCATCCCGCCGCTCGCCCGCTGCGGCACAGTGGTCGCCATCCGCAAGTTCAAGAAGGAAAAGCTCACCATCGGCCAGCTGATCTCGTTCGGCAGCATCACGGCGGACGGCGCACAATTGATCGACACCATCGTGAAGCTCCATAAGAACGTCATCGTTTCCGGCGCCACTTCTTCGGGCAAAACATCCGTGCTGAATGTGCTCAGCTCCTTTATCCCGGAAAATGAGCGCATCCTAGTCATCGAGGATGCCAGCGAACTGCAACTGCAGCAGAAGCACACGGTCTGTTTCGAGACCCGCAAGCCAGACAAGAACGACAAGGGCGAGGTGACCATCCGAGACCTCATCCACTCTGCGCTCCGCTTGCGGCCTGATCGTCTGGTCATCGGCGAAATCCGCGGAGGCGAGGCGATCGACCTCTTGCAGGCCCTGAACACCGGGCACGCGGGCAGCATGTCGACCATCCACGCCAACAGCTCGCGTGACTGCCTCTCGCGTATCGAAACCTGCTCTTTGCTGAGCGGAATCGATATTCCGCTCTCGGCGCTGCGCGCCCAGGTCGCAGCCGCCATCAACGTGGTGGTGCATACGGCCCGCCTCTCGGACGGCTCGCGCAAAATTACCGCCGTCTCGGAGGTGCTGGACCTCAAGGACGGCGAGTACGTTTTGCAAGACCTCTACCTGTTTAAGGTCCGGGGAATAGGGCCGGACGGCAGCCTCGACGGGGTCTTCACGGGAACAGGCCATAAGCCGACTTTCCTGCACGACGCGAACCTGCGCAAGCTGCCGCTCAACGAAGCGATGTTCGAACCTGTTCCGGACTGAGAGCGGAAGAGGATGGGCCAATAAGGCCTAGCGGACACTTCTAAAGAACGTTCTCTTACGCTCTTTTTCGAGCAGGATATCGATTTTCCGAGTCTCGCCAGGCCGCACTTTGTAGTATTGTTGCACTGACTTGTACCCTACGCACTCCACCGTCACCTTGTGATTCTCGTTGGGCGTCACCTCGACCGCGCTTCCAGCGGTGACGGTTTTGTCGTCCACAGAAACCAAGGCGTCCCTTGGAGACACCGTAATGTCGAGAGCCGTCCCGCCACTCGCGGTCGGCGGGGCCGATGCGCTGCTCGCGGGCGCAACAGCCGGCCTAGCTGAAACATGACTCGCAGACACCACAGGCGGCGGAGTCGAAGTGTTGCCTGCTGCCGCGGGCAGATTGGTCAACGCGCTGCTCGCCAACGTCACCACTGGGGGTTCAACAGGCTTGACGGGCTCTGCCTCCAATGCGCCCATTGCCCATTCGACGCCGCCAGAGCGGAGCAACCTCACCGTATCGACGCGCGAGCGGAACCGGTTGCCGCCATCCACCAGAATCGATACCGCCAAAGCCTCGCCCGTCACCGGAAGAGCCAACTCTTTCATCTCTCCGCCCGACAGCCCAACAGTCTCTTTGATCTCGTGGCCCGACACCTGCACGGCGTTTTTTGAGCGGTTGACCAACCTCAGAAGGCAGACGCCCTTCTGCTGATCCAGCGTCTTGCGAAGCGACTCCGCCGCAGCCGCAAAGATCGTATTGGCTGACGCGTGGCCGAGCACCTCCTCCGCGGTTTTCAGCCGCTGCGCGCGCTGTTCAAGCGGATCCTTCAGCGCCAACGTCTGCTCCACCAGCTTCACGTAAGCGCCCCTTGCGGCGTCCCACTTGACTTTGAAGTCGGCGTTCGCGAGAAGGTCCGGAGCAAAGCCGGCTAGCAGCGCGACTCCGTCGGAGCAGTCGGCCAGCGCACCCTTCTGGATGCGTGCGCTTAGCTCGTCCAGCCGCTGGGTGGCATCCGCAACCCTTTTGAGCCGGTCAGCCGCAGCCTGCGCGGCCTTGGCTTCAGCCGACCCCACACGTTTGACGGCCTCGTCGAACGGGACAGCCGCCCAATCCTTCAGCAGAGGAGCCTTCTTCGCCATAAGCGACAGGCGCTCACGGTCGTCCTTGGCGACCTTATCCGCAGCATAGGCGGCCAGCACCGCATTGCTCACCTGCGCGACATATGCCGCAGCCCGCTCAGTGAGTGTCGCGCGCAGAGCGGCCAACCGCCGCGCCTTTTCCGCATCGTCGACACCAGGCCACGGCAGTTTCTCCTGCGCAACCAGCTGGGCAGCCGCTGCCTCAGCCGCCGCCCAGTCGGCGTCGCTCGTGATTCTCTCAGGAATCGTGTTTTTCAGCCCAAGGTAGACGGGGTCGCGCTCGGGCGGCAACGTCACCGGCTTCTCCTGCTCTGCCTTCGGTGGTGTCACCCCCGTCACGGCCGGTTTGGCGACTTCGGACAGGGCGGGCTTCTGCGTATCCGGAGGGACCGGCTTGTGGGCCTCAGCCAGCGTCTCCTTGGGCCTAGCGTCCGGTTGCCGCGCTTGTTCAGCCGGCCCGCTCGCACGTCCGCCGGGCCGTGTCCCAAGCCAGAGCCCGCCGAGTCCGATCACCATCAGAGCGGCAACCGCGCCACCCGCGAACATGATGACCTTGCGTTTCTTGCCGCGTACAGCCTCCTGCCCGCCTGTGACGAGCTGGCCATCCTTGTCCGACGAGTCACCACCCACCCGCTCGATCGGCCGCGTTTCCGGTGCAGCACTGGGCTTCTCCGCAGCCCCGCCACCTCCCACTAAAGTGGACAGTGTCACGTCGACGGAGTCATCAACCGATTGCCCACTCCCCGTCTTTTCATCCCGCAGCGTCTCATCCAGCGCCTTGCGCATTTCGGAGGCGCTTCGGTAGCGCGCCACAGGCTTGTTGGCAATCGCCTTGAGAATCACGTCCTTGAGCTGCGGATACCGCACGAAAACGTCGTCGTCGAAGGCAACAACGGGCGGATTGCGCAGGCGCTCCTGAAAGGCCAGCCACGCGGAGCTGAAATCCGTAGGCAACCGTCCGTAGGCCGGCTTCCCAGTCACCGCCTCATACAAACACAGTCCCAGCGCATAAAGATCCGACTGGGGCGATCCCCGGTCCCCGCTGGCCTCGCCGAATTCGGGCGCCATATAGTCCAACGTCCCGGGAATGCCGCCGACCGTCACCGTGCCGCTCACATCACGCGCCACGCCGAGATCAAAGACTTTGCCTTTTTCTGGCTGCCCGACCGGAGCATACAAATTGCCGGGCTTGATGTCGCGATGGATGATCGGCCGCGGATTCTCATGAAGGAACTGGAGCGCCTTCAGGTAACTCCTGAACAGCGGCACAACCTCGGCCATCGCCAGCCTGCCCTCGCTCTTGAGCCGAGGACGCAGCGTCCAGCCCGGCATGCCCTCCAGATACTCCATCACCAGAAAGAACTGTTTCTCGCCCCCTGTGCCTTCGAGCACCATGAAGTCGACATACTTGACGAGGTTGGGATGCGAATACTGCTGAAGGATCTTGGCTTCTTTGACGAAGCGCTCCGACTGTTTTTCGGAAAAGAGATACTTCACTGCCACCAGCATCCCATCGCTCACCCGGCGCGCCTTGAAGACTTCGCCGAAACCTCCGCGCCCCAGCACCGCCAACAGCTCATACTCGTCTTTGTTCTTGTGACACACCCGGCGGTAGCGGATCTTGCCGAAGTCCTCGAGGAGAGAGGCGAAGGTGGCATATCGCTCTTCGCGCTTCGGGGCAAGGCATTTCGCCACAACCTGCTTGGCGTTGCTCAGCACGCGGAACACGCCCGGGCGGAAAGAAGGTGCCGGTGCAGCGTTATTGCGCCACCGGTTCAAATAACCAATGTGAGCCATGTCGCCCAGCGGCTCGTAAGGCAGGCTTCCCGTAAGGGCCTCATAAAAACAGACTCCCATGCTGAAAATGTCTGACACCTCATCGCCTCGGAACTCGTCGATGGAGACGAAGTCAGGAGCCATGTAGTCGAAGGTGCCTTTCCAGCCCGCTGTGCTTTTCTGGTCGCTGTCATCTTGGCGCGCAATATCGAAATCGATCAACTTGGCCTTGCCGTCGCGGGTGATGAAAATGTTGGACGGTTTGATGTCGCGGTGCGTCACGCCGTGTTCACGCGCGTACACGAGCCCCGCCAGACACTGCCTGACAATCTCGTCGACCTGAGGCCAAGGCAATCCGCTTTTCTCTTTCTTCAGGCACTCCTGCAGCGTCTCCCCTTCCAGCAGCTCGATGACCAGGCACTGCGCCTCATCCCACTCGCCCGCATGCCAAGTGAAACAGTCCCTGTAGCTGACGATGTTCTCATGCGACAGCCCACGCAGAAGCTCGGCCTGCGCCACAAACTTCAGCCGAAGCTTTTCATCCTCACTCGCGATGTGCACGATCTTGAGCGCAACGACCTCGCCCTGTTTGACGTGCGCAGCCGCATCCGTCACGCAGCGCGCCTTGTACACGCGTCCCTGCGCTCCATCGCCGATCAGCGCCAGCAACTCGTATTCGCCGAACTGCTTTGTGTCGTTCTCTTCCATACGCCTACCTCACGCGCAACAGCAGCCAAATCACACCCGCGATGCTATAAAGCAAAAGCAGAATAACGTCGGCCCACCAAACCCACGAATGCTTGGTTGGCGTCCGCACCGGCACCGGCGCCGGCGTCGGGTCGCCCGTCTGCGTGTCGGCCAGCTCCTGCTCCTGCGCAACCTCCGCCGGCGTGACGCCTTCGCCAGAGGAAGGGGTGACCGGCGTCTGGCAAACAGCGTGGCTTTCTGACTGAGCACCCTCCTTGTCTTCAAGGTGTGAAGGGCCACGAACGGAATTTTCGGTGTCACCCGTATCCCCGGTGGCCGACTGACCGGAGTCGCCTGTTTCGGCCTCGGGGTCATCGTGCGCTTCCGCACCTGCGCCCGCCGTCACGACCGACGGCACCGGAGGCTGCTCCAACAGCCGAGTCCGTTCCTGAAGCGCTTGAGTCGGCCCCTGAGGTAAACCCGAACCCACGCTCACCAGAACCACCGAAACGTTGTCTTCGCCACCCGCTTTGAGCGCCTCATCGATGAGCTTCTGCGCCAAGGCCTGCACGTCGTCTTTGCGGTTTTTCCACAGCAGCTTGTGAATCTGTCGGTCGCTCAGCATTTTGGTGAGGCCATCGGAACAAAGCAAAAACAGATCCCCCGCCGCAACGTCGGCGGGCGTTTCTTCCAGCAGCACCGTGTCCTCGAGTCCGACCGCACGGGTGATCACGCCGCGAAACATGACGGGCAGCTTCTTTTCGTTCCGGAGCCCCGCCGCCGCCGCGATCGAATGGTCCGCGCTCAACTGCACCAGCTTGTCCGCTCGGAAGCGGTACGCGCGGCTATCGCCTGCGTGCAGAACCATGGCCTGCGAAGGCGTCACCTTGTCGAAAACCAACACCAGCGCGGTGCTCCCGGTGCCCGACATGCCGCGCTCCCCGGCACGCGCTTTGATCCACTGGCTAGCGCGGTTCAGCGCTCGCACGACCAAGCGCGCACTCGACTTAGCCGTCACCGCGAACGGCGCGTCCAGCGACTTGGCGAACATCTCGTTAAGCGAGGCCACCGTCGCCCGGCTGGCCATCTCCCCTCCCTGCGCCCCGCCCATGCCGTCGGCCACGCAGAACACACCCTGCTCCGGCAGCCGGAGCACAGAATCCTCGTTGTTTTTTCGGAGACGCCCCACATCCGTGAGGTCCGCCGATGCGAGATACGCAAAATCGTTGCTCACAAGATGTCCTCCGTCTCACCGCTCTGGCTACTGTACTTTAGGCTCGACCTTGACCGGCTCACTCCTCGCGCTCTCCAGTTTGTCCTGATCGACAGCCGTCACAGCAAGAACCATCGCCTTGGGCATATCCGCCAGGTCCAAGCGGTACTCGGGCTGCTCAGTCGTAGCCAACAGGTCCCAGCCGAACATCTTCTTGAACCAAATCTTGTACTGCTTCACATCAGCCTGGGACGGAGCCTGCCAAGTGATGCGGATCAGGCCGCCCTCCGTCTTCGCCTGCAATCCGCTCGGAGCCTCCGGGAGGGGCTTCGTCCGGCCCTGTATAACTTCAGACCACAGACTCTCGAGCCCCTCCTTGTCCAGCGCTTTGATCCGGTAATACTTAATGACACTCGGGTCCAGCTCCAGCTCCTCCGCCGCCAGCGTCGCCCCTTCCGAAACGTGCGCAACGGTCAGCTTGCGGAATCCGCCGGTGGCCTTTCTTGAAGATTCGACCCAGTAGCCGCTGACATCCTTTTCCGGGTTCGGTTGCCACGTCAGACGGACCGTACCCGCCAAATTGGTCGTGGCACTCAGTCCGACCGGCGCCACCGGCGAGTATTTGGTTTTGGCTTTGACGGGAATGGAGGCGGAGGAGCGGACATCCGCCGTGTTGAAAGCGATCACTTTGTAGAGGTAGTCAGAGCCATCTTTGAGATGCCCCAGTTTCGTTCCGTCCTTCTCGCCGCCCCGATCTAAATAGCTCGTCACGTCCCGGCCGTTCAGCCGCACCACTTGCGACCAGTTCTCCTCATCGCCCGCGGCCCGCCACAGCTCGTACCCGACCACAGCCGTGTCTGCAGAGATCGCCCATGAGACCGGGATCTCGCGCGGCTTCCCCGAAACCGCGGCCACTTGCTGCACCTCCGGAGGGACCTCGCGGGTGACGGCGCGGACAACCTCGGAATCTGCGCTCTCGGCCGTAACGCTGTTTTCAGCGCGAACGCGGTAGAAATAGGTGCCATCGTCTTCGAGGTCGCCGGGATTACCGCCGCCGTCGATGGACTGGTTGACTGAGCGGCCCAGAACTCCGCCAATCTTTTGGAACGGCCCTTCTGACGCTCGCCCCCGATAGATGTCGTAGCGGACCACATCGGGCTCCGGACTGGCCTCCCACGTGAGCGGCACGCAGCGAACCTCGCGCGAGACCGCCGCCAAACCGTGCACCGGCTTAGGCGGCGGAAAGGTCAACACCTCGCTGGCCGCCGAAGGTGCGCTTTCGGCGTCCACTCGGTTGATGGAAACGACCCGGTAAAGGTATTTCGTGCTGTCTTTCAGCGTTGACGCGGGCGTGCCGCCGTCGACGCACCGAAGATCGTGCACATCCGCCACCTTTTCGAATGCACCCGGTTCAGCGGCCAACGTCCGCTCAACGCGATAACTCGTTACACCGTCCGAAGCGGACGTCGCCCACGTCACCGTAACCGCCCGCGAACCCGTCGCCACAGCCTTCACCTCCAACGGCGGAACGGGGGGCGGTGCCGTGGTGGTTTTTACGACCGAAGAGAGCGGGCTGACGGGCCCGCCTTTCTCGATCACGGCCATCAGCCGGTAGTAGTACGTGGCGCTGTCTTTCAGCCGGGTGGCCGGCGTCGCACCATCGGTGTAGATGAGCTTGCTCGGCGAGACATCGGCGACCGCAGCGAAAGGCCCCTCGGCCGCGTCTGCCCGCTCGATCCGATACCGGTAGACCTTGTCCGTCGGCGCGCTCCAAGAGACCATGGCACACCGCAAGCCGTTCTGCATGACCGTCACACCCTCGGGCGTGCCGCGATCCACCTGCGCCGCGGAGGCCACATCGACGAGCTCTTCCTGCGACAACCCCGTTCTCAGCAATCCAGATGAAATGCACCCGGTCATGAGCAAACAGCATGCGACCCCACACCCGACCGCGAGAGTCAGTGCCAAGCGACTCTTCTGGATAACGATCTTTTCACGCATACCTGTTCCTCTCGTCTGTCAAACTGAATCAATAAACACGCTATTTCCATTAAATTCAGTTATATTTTAAGGGGTATTTCGCAAAAAGGCCAGCTCAGATTCTTTCATGCGCATCTTTCTGAGCGCGCCCTCGGCGTTTTGGCTTGTGTGCTCTGTCCTCAACTTGCTAGTGTTGATTCCCGAAAGTGGGAGTTACTTATGCACACTCGCTCAGTTTGCCGCTCTCTTCGCCTTGCGGTTCCCCGCCCGGCACGGCTACGTTCTTTCGCCCTGCGCGCCGCTGCCGTCGGACTGCTCCTGTTGGCGCGCGTCGTCCCTGCCGCAGAATTGCCCAGCGGGGTGGTCCTGCACTTCAACATGGACGAGATTCATGCCGGCGCGTTCCTCGACCTCGTCACCAGCAACGCCATTGGCCATGTGACTAACGCTCGGATCGCTCTTCAGGGCAAGCTCAACGGCGCCTGCGAATTCGCGTACAAAAACAGCTACGTCCAAGTGCCCGACGCGCCTGCCCTGAACCCGAAACAGGTGACTATGGCTCTCTGGCTCAAAACCGGCAAGGACGCCTGGGTGATGCGCTACCTGCTCGAGAAGGGAGCCGAGCGCGGATATTCCCTGAGTATCGCCGGAGGAGGAAAAGAGAATCCGCGCAAAGGCAAGTTGCGCGCCACCGTCAATGGCCGCGACTGCTTCAGCGACGCGCCCGTGACTGACGACCTGTGGCATCACGCAGCCGCCACGTACGACGGCCAGACCCTGAAGCTTTACGTGGACGGCGTCTTGCAGAAGCAGACCGTCTCCGTCCACGGCGAAATCGCCGCCAACAGCCACAGTCTGACGCTCGGCATGAACCGCTCCACCCCGTCGGGCCAGGAAAAGGAAGTTTCGTTCGAAGGCGCTATGGACGAAGTGCTGGTCTTCAACCGCGCGCTCGACGAGACTGAAATCAAGCGCCTGCTCTCCGCGGTAAAGCCCAAATTCACCAAGCAACAGGTCGCGCGCCGTCTAGTGGAGCTCAAAGACCTTTTGAACCGCGGCCTCATCCTTCAGGACTTCTATGACCGCAAAGTGCAGGAGTGCGAGGTGGTGGAGTAGGCGCAACAGGTTAGACGTTCGAAGTAACGTTTAAACAACGTGTGTCGCTCATTTCTTTCTGAACTTCTTTGGCGCTTCCGGCGTGGTGTTCGGGTCGAAGACCATGGCCATGAACTCCTGCGCCGGCACCAGGTGCCGCCAGAGAAAGGCCTGCATGCGGTCTTCGGCCGGCACAGCGTCGTGCACGAGACGCTGCGTCCCGTTGGTCGCGCTTCCCTGGATGATTAGATTGACTGGATCCTCGGTCTCAACCAGCGTGGTCTTCACGGTTACCCGCGCCACAGTCTGCGTACCGACGAGCGGCGCGCCCTGCAGCACGAAGCCGCTGGCTGCGTCTTTCACGTCCAGCTTGATCGTGCCCGTAAAACCGTCTTTGCGGATCGCGTAGACCGTGGCCGAAGCACTGTCTTTGCTGCGCATGACCACCCGCGAGGGCACGATGCGCAATGCGAAGTCGGGCTGAGGCGCGCTGATGCGCAAGCGATAGGCGTAGGCCTCGCCGCCCTTGTGCTGCGCATCGCTCAGATGCACCGTGTAGGTTCCGCTCTTCGGCAACTTGACACGGACGATCGAATCGGCGTGGTGGGTGTTCAGCCCCGACCCGAGATCCTCTTGGTCGTCGTTGACCGCCAGGCATGTGCCAGCGGCATCCGTGATCTTGAGCATGGAGTCGAGCGGAGAGTCCAACCGCCGCGCCATCACCTCCGCCACAACCTCGTCGCCGGAGCGGCCTTCAAACTGGAACAGGTCCTGGTCGCCGGGGGTGCCGATGGTGCCGTTCATGATGACGGGCAACGTGACAGACTGGGCGTTTTTCACCGTGTTGTTGGGCTCGCTCTCCATGCCGTCGGGCAACGTGTCGATTGCGAACGGCACGGGGTTGGAAAGCAAACCGCCCTTGCCTCGAGTCGCCAGCGCACAAAGGCCCGGCACGGCCTCTTTCATGGGCGGGGTCAGCTGCCGCTCCGAGAGGTTCACGCCCGTGAGATCGACCATCGTGGGAATTCCGGCCTGTCCGCCCAGCGGAAAAACGCTCGTGACGAAAGGCAGTTCACCGACGGTGAGGCGATAGACGAAATCCTCACGCCCGCGGAAGATCGCATCGTAAATCACAAGAATATACTCGCCGTCCGCCGGGATGTCGTACAGCAGCACGGGGTCGGGCTTGAAACGGTAGTCGTCGTCGTAGGAAACCTCTTTGCCTTGCGCATCGCACAGCGCCAACACCGGCTGAAACCAGCCCGGCACCGCGTCGGCCAGATAGGGCACCAGCGCCCGCGCCAGCGCGTTGACGACCAGCCTCTGGCCGCGGTGCGCTGTAAACCGGAAGCGGTCCACCGAGCCGGAGGCGATCTGTCCGTTGACGGTGCACGGCAGGCGGAGGGTCACCACGTCGTCGTCGACGTCGCTCTGCGCACCGGGGCCACCGATGCTCATGGCCATTTGCATCGTCTCCATGCCCATCATCATGTCCTTGTCCTTCTCCTTGCCTCGCTTCGTCTTGCGCAGGCTCTGAGCCTCTTTGCCGAGAATCTGCTTGGGACTGGTGGGCAGCGGATCAGCGGACACTTCGGGCAGCTGACCGACATAAAAAACCATCGGGTTCGAAAGCCCGCGCGGTGTCGCGACGCGGATCTCCCTTTCACCCGGCGGAGCGTCCTTCGCAATCACAACTTCAGCGACCACCAGGTTGGCGATGGACGAGCACTGCGGCTGTTGCACATACTCGTCGATGAATTTTTCGAGTCGGCTGATCAGGTTCGTTTTGGCGGCGTCGCGTTTCTGGGCTGGCATGACTTTCAGTTCGCGCAGCTGCTCCTGAATAAGCTGCATCTCCTGCGGATTCATCTGCTTGTTGTATTCGATCACCCGCGCGCGGACGCCGGCCCCCGAGACCAGCACGCGGTCAACGCCATCGAGCGCCTGCCCCCCCAGCGTGATCTGGAACGTCGTCCCCTGCTGCCCCCCCGCCGGATAGACGAATCCGATGTAAGCCTGAGCGCGGGCCTCGGCGGAAACGAGCAACGCGAGGGACAGCAGCGACACGAAGGACAGCCGGGACGCGCGTTTCCCAGCTCCCCCCTGTTTCCAGCTTCCAGTTTCCAGTTTCACATGATCTCCTTCAGCCGCCCCGCCGACTTGGCACCGTTTTCGGTCGATGCCAGCACGCGGGCATCGAGCCCTTCCGGATGCGGCAGTTTCGATTCGGTGTCGATGCCAGCTAACTCGTAGATGCTGCCCAGCAAATCGATCGGATACACCGGCCGCTCCTTGACCTCCTCGCCCTTCGCATCCGAGGAGCCGACGATCTGCCCGCCCTTGAAGCCGCCGCCCGCCACCAGCACGGAGAAGACGTTGCCGTAGTGGTTGCGCCCACCGTTCCAGGGCGGTTGCCAGTCGACCTTCGGAGAGCGGCCGAATTCTCCGCAGCACCAGACGACCGTGCTCTCAAGCAGTCCGCGATCCGAAAGGTCGAGCAGCAGCGAAGCCAGCCCCTGGTCCAGTTGTGGGCACTGCTTGGTCATGGTCGGGAAGTGGTTGGAGTGTGTGTCCCAGCCTCCCGGATAGTTGATCGTCACGTAAGGCACGCCCGCCTCGACCAGCCGCCGCGCGGCCAGGCAGTCCTGCCCGAACGTATGGCGCCCATACCGGTCGCGAAGTTTCTGATCCTCTTTGGAGAGATCGAACACATCTTTGCCTTCGCCAAGGATCAGGGTATAGGCCTGCCGCTCGGCGTCGCTCATCTCCGCCACATTCGGGTTGTCCGGCATGGCGTTGCTCAGCGTGTTCAGCGAGTGGAGCAGGTCGCGCCGCGCCGTCTGGCGCTGATCCGTGATGCCGCGCGCGATCACTCCCTCGACTTCAAAGCGCATCGCGTTGGGGTCGCCCCCCGTGGCGAACGGCTTGCAGCGCGAGCCGAGAAAGCCCGACTCGGAGAAACGGCCTTGCGGCTGCGTCAGCACCACATAGGGCGGAATCAGCCCCTTGTAGCCGACGTTGTATCCTTTGAGCAGCGCGAACACCGCGCCGATACACGGATACGCCAACCGCTCGCCCGGCATGTGTCCGGTCTGCATCAGATAGGCGGCTGTCTCGTGGCCGTTGTTTCGGTGGGTCATGCTGCGGATGATCGAGAACTTGTCGGCCTGCTTGGCCAACTGAGGAAAGAGGTCGCTGAGCTGAATGCCCGGAACGTTGGTCTGAATGACGTTCTTGAACTGCCCCGTGTAGTCGTAGCCCGCATCCGGCTTGGGATCCCACGTGTCCGAGTGGGACATGCCGCCCCACAGAAAGACCTGAATGACCGACTTCGCCTTCGCCTTAGGTGCGACTGCGGCCTGAGGCTGGGCGAGAGCAGGCAGGCCAAGTCGGTCCGCCAACAGAATCCCCGCCGTTCCGTACAGCCCTCGGCGCAACGCCTCGCGCCGAGACAGATCGAACTGCTTTTTCATTGCCTTTTCTCCTTAGCGACTCCGGTCCCGGGAGTCACGGAAGTCTCTCTTGCCCATATGCGCCCGAGCCGGGGCCCTCAATGCCTGTACATAAATTCGTCGCTGTTGATCAGCGCCCACGCGAGATCGACGCCGGACTCGCGTCCTTTCACGACGCCCGACTTCATGTATTCCTCCACCTTTGCCCTTTCCGACGCCGTCGGAAAACGCGACAGGATGGTCAAGTATAGCTCCTCGACAATCTCCTGTTGCTTGCGGTTGGGATCGAGCAGCCTTTTCAAAACCGGCCCCTCCTCCAGTTTGCGTTGGATGTGACTCGAATTCAGGAGGTGCATGCTCTGCGGTGGAAGCGGTTTGTTCACGCGCTCGTTCTCCATGCCCGTAGCGCGCGCCGGACGCCCGAAGAGTTCGAGGAAGGAACTGGTAATGCTTCCGTCCGGCAGCGCGATCGCCGGCTTGTTGGCGGGGATGAAGGTGAAGGGCTCGGGAATGGCGCTGGTGTAGAGATCCGTCGTGCCGGTGACCTTGTTGATGGCGTCGATCAGCACCTCCGCGTCCAACCGGCGTAGCGGATAGTAAGCGAAAAGCGACTCCCCGGCTTTGACCTTGGACGCCGGCGCCACAGACGAAAGCTGGTAGGTGCGCGAAGTCAGGATCAGCCGGTAGATGGACTTCATATCGTAGCCGCTTTTAATGAACTCTTTCTGCAGATAGGCCAATAGCGCGGGGTTGCTCGGCGGGTTGTCCGGGCGGATATCATCCGGCTCGTGAATGATGCCGCGCCCCATCAGCCAAGACCAGATGCGATTACAGATGCTGGCTGTGAACCACGGGTTCTTGGGCGAAATCAACCAGTCGGCAAACACCTCGCGTGGGTCGCGGTCCGGCGGCAACTTGATTTTGGTCCTGTCCGGCAGAACCCCGACGAGCGGCCCTTGGCGCGACGCCGGCGCCACTTGATTGGTCGGCGTGGCAGCCAGCAGGTCTTTATCGGGATTCCAGAAGACGATCTCCTCTTTCCACTCGCGCGTGGGCTTGTACGTGATCTGAGAGAAGAAGACCGCCATACCCGCCAATGTGTTGGTCGGCCACGAGTCCGTGCGAGTCCCCATGAAGGTCAGCGCCACCGCGGAGGCGATGCCCTCGGGCGTTCTCGACTGGATGGCGCGGTAGAAGTTCACCGGCCCGACTCGGAAATTGCTGCCGTTGGACGTGAGCATCTCGCGCACAAACCGGTCATACGGCTTGTTGTCGCGGATCGAGGCGCGGATCCAGTGGTGATACGCCTGCGCCGCGTTCGGCCACAGGTTGACGGGGAACTCCGCCTTGACGCGCAACAGGTCGCTCCACTTCATCGCCCAGCAGTCAGCGAACTCGTCCCGCTCCAATAGCCGGTCGATCAGCGCACGCCGCTTGGTCAATGAGGGGTTCTGGATGAATTCGCGCGCCTCCTGCGCCGTCGGCAACGTGCCGATCACATCAAGGTATGCTCGCCGCACAAACACCGCGTCCGAGCAGTATGTCGGATGGATGCCCTTCTTCGCGAACCCGCGGAACACAATGGCGTCGACGGGGGTTTCCGCTGTCCCCGTTGCGGCGGTTTCAAAAACCGACCCCTCCGGTGCCGCAAAGACCGCACCGACCAGACTCACCCCTAAGACCCCTAGCGGAAGCCAAGCCCGTTTCATTTAAGTTCCCCAGCTCAACGCGTTGCCCCATCTGCTTTCAACAGATAACATAACCCCATCACCCCATTATGATACCTTGGTGAGGCACCGAGTCAAAGCATTTTCGGAAAGGGCGCAACACAATTCTTGTTTACCCCGTGCAACCTTTTCCGCAAAACAGGCGCCTGAACAGGGGTTACGCGATCACAGCGCTTGCAGGGCGTGGAAGACGCACGTGAGCCGCTGCTCGGCGTCTTTGCCTTTCAGCGCAGGCAAATGCCCTTTGATCAGTAGCGGCGACCGTTCGCGCTGCTTGTAGAAGTAGATCTTGCCCTCCGCAGTCTCGATGCGCCCAAGCCGCTTTTGGGCCGCCAGCACCCGCAGCTCAGCCAGGCGCAACAGGCGCAGCACAGCAGGAGGCGGCTTGCCGTAGCGGTCAGTCACCTCCTCGCGCAAGGCTTTGACCTCTTTCGCCGTCACAGCTTCCGCGATGCGCCGGTGCAGAATCATGCGGTGAGCTTCGTCTTCAACATAGGAGTAAGGCAGACAGGCCGAGCTGCCGGGGTCAATCGCCCCCGGCGAAAAGTCGAGGAAGTCGAGCGCGAGGTCGACGTCCACCAAGAGCGGCGGCGCCTCACCCTTCAAGCGCGCAATCGTGCGCCGCAGCAGTTGGCAGTAGAGCCCGAAGCCGATGGCCGCGATGTGGCCGCTCTGCGCAGCGCCAAGCAGGTTGCCCGCGCCACGGATCTCGAGGTCGCGCAGCGCGAGATTGAAGCCCGCGCCGAGCCCGCTGTGTTTCTGCAGCGCCGCGATGCGCTGACGCGCGTCTTCGTCGACGTGACCGTGCTCAGGCAGCAGCAGCCATGCGAAACCTTTCTGCGACGAGCGCCCCACGCGGCCGCGAAGCTGATAGAGGTCGGCGATGCCGAAACGGTCGGCTCGGTGGATGAGCATGGTGTTGGCGCGCGGGATGTCGAGCCCGCTCTCGACGATGGTCGTACAGAGCAGCACGTCGATCTCGCCGGCTTCGAATTCGCGCATGATGCGGGCCAGCGTGTTGGCCGGCATCTGCCCGTGCGCAACAGCAATCCGCGCCTCGGGCACCAGCTGCTCCAAGCGGTGCTGCATCAGCCCGATGGTGACCACGCGGTTGTAGAGAAAGTAGACCTGCCCGCTGCGGTTCAGTTCCTGCCGAATCGCAGTACAAATGACCGGATCCGTGTCGCGGGCGACTTTGGTCTCGACCGCCACGCGCTCGCGCGGCGGCGTCTGCAAAAGGCTCATGTCGCGGGCGCCGGTCATGCTCATGTAGAGCGTGCGCGGAATCGGCGTGGCCGACAGCGTCAGCACGTCTACGATCTGCCGCACTTGCTTCAGCCGCTCTTTGTGGGTCACGCCGAAGCGCTGCTCCTCGTCGATGATCAGCAGCCCGAGGTTCTTGAACGACACGTCCGCGCCCAGCAGCGCGTGGGTGCCGATCACGATGTCCACGTGGCCGTTGCGCACGTCGGACAAGACGCGTTTCCGCTTGGCGTGCGTGTGAAAACGGCTGACCACTTCGATGCGCACAGGATAGGCGGCCATGCGGTCAGTGAACGTCTCGTAGTGCTGCTCGGCCAAGACCGTGGTGGGGACGAGCACGGCGACCTGGCGGCCGTTCATCACCGCGATGAAGGCCGCGCGCATGGCGATCTCCGTCTTGCCGTAGCCCGCATCGCCGCAGATGAGCCGGTCCATGGGGCGCGTGGCCGCCATGTCGCGCTTGACGTCCGCGATCACCTTCTCCTGATCTACGGTCTCCTGATACGGGAAAGCCGCCTCGAATTCGTGAAGCCAGTTCGGCTCGACATTGAAGGCGAGCCCCTCGACCACCTTTCGCCGCGCCTGCGTGTCGAGCAACGAGGCCGCGAGGTCAGCAACCGCGCGTTCGGCGTCGGCCTTCTCGCGCGTCCAGCGCTTGCCGCCCAGACGGTGGAGCTTGGCTTTGTGCCCGGCCACACCCACATAGCGGCTGAGCAGATGCGCATGCGAGACCGGCACATGGAGTTTCGCGTTTTCCGCGTACTCGATGGTGAACACTTCCGAACGCTGCCCGTCCACCTCCACTTCGGTGGAGCCGAGGAAACGGCCGATTCCGTGGTCGACATGCACCACGAGGTCGCCGGGCTCGAGATCGGCGGCATTCTCCACGCGCCCGCCGCGCACGGCGGTTGTCGGCGAGGGCCGGCGCAACGCCTGTTTGCGCACGGCGTAAAGGTCGGGCTGTGCCGCAACGGTGAGCCCGGGCAAGGTGAACCCGCCAGAGAGGGAGTAGCGGCGGATCTGCACGCGCGTGTCGGCGCCAAGCTCGCGCGCTAACAGTTCGCAGGTGCCGGCGGTGTCGGCGCAAACGATGACCGTCTCGCCCGCTTCCGCGCGCTGCTCGAAATCGTCGAGCAGCCGCTTCCGCGCGCGAGCCAGAAGCTCGGGATGGTGCGCCTCGCCCGCGCCCAGATCCGCAAGGCCGGGCAGCGCGGCGATCGCCAATTCTAAAGCGGGCGTGTGCGCAGGCGGTGGATCGCCGGAAAAAAGCTGAAGCCACGGTTCGCGGGCGTCGATGCGGGCAGCGAGCTGCTCCCACGAGAACGGATGGCGCACCCCCTCGGGTGGAAAGTGCGTGCCCGCCTGAACGCGGTCGTGGTCGAGCCACAGCACAACGGCGTGCGGCGGCAGCAGATCGGAAAGATGCACGGTCGCAAGCGCATTCTCAGAGCACGGCGGCAGCCAGACCGACTCGCCTTTGTCGACGGAACACTGCGTCGCAGGATCGAAGGAGCGGAGCGACTCCAGCTCGGTGTCGAAGAACTCCGCACGCCACGGCACAGGCGCGGCGGGCGGCCACACGTCCAACAGGCCGCCGCGCACCGCCAGTCGCCCGGGAGCGTCCACGTCCGCCACGCGCTCGTAACCGGCCGCGACGAGTTGGGCGACCAGTGCGTCAAACGCATAGTGTGCGCCGACCTTCAACGTGACCGACGCCTTGTCCACTGCGGCGGGATCGGGAGCTGGCTGGAGCAGGGCTTGAAGCGAAGTGACGATGACCGTGGCGTGGTGCGGCGTTTCCGGCGCGGCGGGCCTGAGCGAACGGATGACGCGCAGGCGCACACCCGCCGTCTCGGCGTCCTCCTCCATCTGCTGCGGAAAAAGCAAGGGGATCACGCCGCTGTCGCGCCCCAAGGCGCAGAGGTCGCCGTACACGCGCTCAAGGTCGGCGGGGCCGGGCGTGACCGCCAACGCGAGACGCGCGGGTGCCTGATGCGCCAGCGCAGCGGCGGTCAGCGCCGCCCCCGCGCCGGGCAAGGCAGGCGCAGCCAAGCGCGGGGCCTTGCCCGGCAAGGCATGCGTCAGCAGATCGGTGAAGAGCTGTGACAGAGAAGACACAAGGCAGGTATGTTACCCGATCATCACGGGGATGTCGAACGCGGGAACATGGGGTCGATCTGATGAACGCAATCCGACTTGAGCGGGCTGGGTTAAACTGGGTGCTCTGCTACGGCCCTTCGGTCAATCCCTCAGCCCAGACTTTCAATAATGCCCTCGCAAATCCGAAGCGCACCGCCCGCACGGATGGCATGCCCGACGGTCTCTTCCGGCACCAGTCGTAACAGAGCTTTGAGTTCTTCCCAGCCATCAGCCTCATCATGTACGTCACAATAGATCGGCGCAAACCCCAAGCAGTCAAACAAGGTGTCCCGGCCTCCGCTTGCCCCACCCCAGCGCACCCAGCCGCGCGCGAGCATGATGCTCCCCGCTGAAAGACCCATGAACGGAACGCCGTTCCCGAACCTCTCTTGAAGACACGTGAGAACCCCCTCCTGCGCACGGAGGGCGCTCATCCCTTCATCCACATCCCCGCCGCTGACGAACACCGCGTCGGCGCGCGCCACCATGCGAAGCGCAGCTGCGGGATCAGCCGCCGCACCGCACAACGGAACCAGTTCCACCTCGCCCGCGCCGCTCGCCAGCAGACGCGCCCGAATGAACTCGAAGAAGTCGCGGTCATCGCCGCTCGCCGCTCCGAGGTAAGCGACTCGGGGTCTCTTTTTGCTGACCTCCCTGAAGAACGCTTGCATGGCCGGATCCGGCCTCCCGCTGTGGGAGTGCGGATTTCCGGCCAACAGATAAATGACACCGCTCATAGAAAGCTCCTGCTAACGTGCCTGTACGGTTTTCTGCGATCACAGCCTGATTCTCAGGGCCGACCGGGCCGCGACTCCGGCGCATCGCCCAGGGTGCCCTGGCCCCCTGGCGGTGCAATCCGTTTCGTCATGGGGATGCAGTCCAGTGAAATGCCTCTGGGCGACCGATAGACGCCGATGGTGTCACCGACGAATCCGCAGCGACGGTAAAAAGGCGCGGCGTTCAGCGTCGCATCCAGTTTCAGTTCGGCCAAGCCTGCGGAGCGCCCAAGCTCCTCAAGAAACGCAATGACCCGCTTTCCAATTCCCTGTCCCATCATGTCAGGACGGACAAAAATCGCATCCATTTGGCCCGTGCCGAGATCAATGACACCCGTGCCGACGACGCTGCCGTTTACGGTCGCCACGTGGAACTTCTGGGCGACGAACTCGACGAACGGGACGGTCATTTCACCGACCGTCCACAGCGCGAGGAGTTCGTCGGCGTAGAAGCCTTTGCATGCGTGGCGAATAGCCGCGCTACGTATCTCCCACGCCGCGGCCGCATCGTCGGCTGTTGCTTTTCTGATCGTTAGGTTCATCTGTGAGAGGGTGAGCGTCAGCCCTCATGAGCGGCGCGGGTAGCGTCGTTATGTGGGTTTGGTTGAACTTATATCCTGCCAGCATTTATCCGTCCGCTCGCCGCGCGAGGCGCACCTTGCCGGACGGCTCATGCTCCAACATCGAAACGGCTTCGGCAACCACGGGGAAACCATACGTGCCTTCCAACAGCCGTTGAACACGCAGTCGCGCGGCGCCTCCAGCGCGCGGCGCGAGACAGAGCCGCACGCGGAGATCCCCCGACGACGACTGCGCGATCTGAAAGCCGCGAACCTCAGGAACCGCCGCCACCGCCTCGTCCACGTCAGCGACCATCATGCGATGACCGCCCCGCGTCACCGTCACATCGGACGCGCGGCCCACGATCCGCTCCAGCGCGATCCCTTCGCGATGACCGCAGGGGCACGGCTGATCCGATGCCTGTTCGGCGAGATCTCCAATATCGAAGCGCACGAAGCGCTGTACGGGATGCCGGAACGGCGTGACCAGCAGGTGTCCGAGCACCGCCCCGGACGCGCGGGTCTCGATCGGCACGAAGTCGACGTGGCACGACTCGGTGTTCTGGTGCATCCGCCCATGCTCGCACTCCATGAACACATACCCGGTCTCGGTCGATCCATGGGAGCTGACCAGCGGGGCATCGAACGCCTGCCGGATCACATTCAAGAACACCTTCGCCGGAAACGAATACGTGAAGGTGATCACGTCAGGCTGATACGCCGTCAGCCCGTGATCTTTCGCAAAAGCGGCCAGCGCTGCCAGATAGAAGGGGTCGGCCTCCAGCACGACCGGACGGAACTCAGCCAGTTCGCCAAGCATCCTGCGCATCTCGGCAGCGGTCCAGTTGCCGGGGTTGATGGTTTGGTTCAGAAACAGTAGCCGCCCCAGCGTACGGTCGCCGACTGGAAGCGTTTCGCCGGGCCGGTACGGGCCGACACAGCGCGGCGATGCCAAGACTGCTTCGCGATGGTCTCCTTCCGCCACGCGCCGGAGATGCGCGTTGAGAACCCAGCTGGCACGCTCGGACTGCTCCCACCACGCCTGAGACCAGAAGAGCGTCACCTGATCTGACGTAGAGCCGCTGGTCGAGACGTAGGAGATTCGGCCGCTCTTGACTTCCGACTCGAAATCAACCCCGGCAGGCACAAACCCTTGGGGAAAATGGGCCCGGATATCCGCTTTGGTCAACGATGGCAGCGCCGCATATCTCTGAGCCATTGACGCTTTCGAGCCAAGATCAAGGCCACGCCATGCCTCATAAAAAGGGGTCGCTTCAAGGGCCAGCTCGAGTGCTTCGGCACAGCGCCCCCAATAGGCTGAATCTTCTTCGATCATCCCGCAACTTCCTTTCCGCAGCCGCATGTCAGCGGGGCCGTGATCGGCCTGAGGGCAGCCGCACACCTGCATCCGTTGTTCGCCTAAGGCAACCAGACCTTCGCCTTGAAAAACCGGCTGCCGCCATTGGTTGCTCCCCAGGTGCCCCCAACCAGATTCGTCCGTCCGATAACCGTATATACGCGCGCCGTTCCGAGATTGGGAGACCACGTCACCCGCGGCACATTGTTGCTCACCGTGATCAAGGAAAAGAAAACCGATGCCCTGTTCGTGGGAACCGAGCCAGCCACGAACTCCTGCCACGCAGGAATACCGTCCCCGTCTGTGTCCGCCAATTCTTCCGCTGTTGGCGTTCCGTTCGTCAGGCCGTATTGGATGAGCCACGGCAGCGGCGTCCCCAGCGGCGCAAAACTTTCGGAGAAACTCGCCGCCACAGTCCCGTTAGCGATCAGATTCCGCCACACAACGTTCGTGCTGGTGAACGTGTTATTCGTGTACGGGCTACCCGCCAGGTGACTGCCGTTAGTCAGGATGCTCGCGATGTGGTATCCCGCATCCGACGTGATCAGAAAATTGGTCGTGCCGCTGTACGCCACCGTCACAGCGCCTTCCGGGCTGATCGTGCCGCTGCCCGTTTTGCTCGCGTTGACCGTCACTGTCTGCGGCGGCGCAGACGTAATGGAGAGAATGCCGGCGGCGCTCGTGCCCGACTGATCGTCCGGGTTCGTCACCGTGATGGTCCGCGCGCCCGTGGACGCCCCGGCGGATACCGCGACCGTGATGGTGATGTTGGTGAAATTCGAGAACGCCACGCTTGTGACCGTCACACCCCCGCCGTTCACAGTCGCCGCAAGGCGCTTCGGAAAGCCGGCACCCGGGTCAAAAAAGCCCGAACCAGACAGGCTGGCACCCGTCACCGCTACATTCATGTTCGTCCCGCCCGCAGCCACGCTCGGCGGTGAGCACGCGGCCGGCGTGGCCGGCGGCGGCGCAAGCAGACGGACCGCGCGAACGCCATAGCTGTTGTTTGCATCGCAGAACTCCTGAATCGTCCACATCGTCATGTCATCGCTCGGATCCAAGCTGGTATACGAATAGTCGCCCCAGCGCCGTCCCGTCGAGCCCCCGGTATCGCCCGACGGGTTATAGGCCGTACTGCTGGCCGTATAGTCCACGGGTGTCCGCATCGTGCCGAGCGAATCATCCGCAAGCCGCCCCACGGTTCCCGCGTTGGCCCGGTTGGTGGCTCCCGCCGTGCTGAAGCCCATGGCCACATGGCCCTGACCGGAGACCATGACCGAGGGAATCCAGTAGTTTTTCGGGTTGCTTGCGGCGGAGTCGAAAACCGTCCCCGACTGCACCAGGCTGGGGGTGGTGGTCAGACTCTGAATCTCATACCAGCGCGAACCGTTGCGGCCTCCCGTGTTTGATGCCACGCCCGAGCTGTTGACCTGAATATTGTGCGCGGTCCAGAGCCGCCCGTTACGGATGTGTGCTGCGAAAAGCCGATCATCCAGTGCATCGAGGTAACCGTTGGATCCTCCGGTGTTCCCCAAATGCGGCACGGTGAGCGGGTAAAGGGTCGTTGGAACGGTGAGCGAGATGTTGGTGGAGATGGTCGGCGTGCCCCCCGGCGCGCTCACCCGGCGGATCAGCAGCTTACCATAACTCACATTGTCGACGCCGATGAAGTAACCCTCGGTCGCCCCGGGATCATCGTTGTCCACTCCTTGCGGCGTAGTCGGACCGGTGGAACTTGCGCTGGGCACCAACCCTCGGAACGCCGTCGCGACGATCGGGCCCGCGCCGAGAATGGAGCTTTTGCGCACCACGAAACCTGAGCTGCCCGCGTACGCGCCGGCAGACGTGAACACATTGTCGCCAATGTAGAGCGCGTTGTTGTCGACTCCGAGCGTAGGATAGTCCGCAAATTTACCCGTGTCTCCCGCCGGTGTGACGGTATCGTGTTCGAAATAGAAAAAAGTGAAAGAGGCGCTGCTCGCGACCGTGTTCCCGCTGCTGACGGCGAGGAGCACACGGTTCGGGAGCGTACCCCCGCCGCCCGGCACATCGATCATGACCACGAACCACCGCCCGCTGAGCCGGTCGTAACGGATATGCGGATCGCTTGAGAAGTTGTTGGTTGTCGGCGGCGTCATGACCGAGGCAAAGAACGTGTCCATGGATGCGTTCAGTGCGCCATCCGCGACACCGGTGGCCTTGTCGAAGGTGCGGATGCGCCCGTTGACCGCGACAATGAACTGTGTCGGACCGACCGCACCCATCGTGTCCGGAGGGAATGAGCTTGTGTCGGCAAGCGTCGCGCCCGTGAAACTCGTGCCGGATGTCTGGGGCGAGAGCAGGCTGCGCGCAGGCTGCGTGAGCGCCAGCTGCGTAAGGTGAAGCCCTTCGGACGCTTCAGGATTCTGAGGCAGCTCTCGCCGATCCTGGCGCAGCACCGGCCTGATCCTTGCCGCCTGCGTTCTCTGCGACGCCGTCGCCTGCTCTCGCACCATGATGTCGGAGACTGTCTCGCAGATGCCCTCGGCTCCGGTCCAGGGTGTCTCGACACCCGTTTCAACAGCGGTGAGTCCGGCAGATGCGGCGGCGTTGACCGTCTGAAAGGCGGCCATGGCGATGCTGCAGAGCACCGGCAACCACCTCAGCCACAGGAGGTGGCTTCGCCGCAGACCGCAGCACCTGTCTGTCTCTCCGGCTGTTTGGTTCTTCATGCCTTTTCCTCCGTAGGCTTCCCTGTAACCGATCGACCCCACGCAGGCTTAAAGTCCCTTCTTCACCGCGTGTCATACCGGAATCTTCTGGACAGGCTCCCATCCGAATCTTGTCATCACGATTATTCTGTGCGGCGGAGGGTTGAGCCGCCCTCTCTGCTGCTGCCGGCGCGACTCGCAGCGGCACGACCGAAGTCATGGCTTCATCTCCACACAGCGCCGGTGTCACTCGGTGACATTCACGAGGGAGCCCGCCGAAAGCAGCACGTACAGCTCTTCGATATCGGCGTTGCTGAAACGGATACGTCCGGCATCCACCTGCCGGCCAAGCGTGGATTCGTTCCACGTGCCATGCAGCCCGAACCCGGCCACCTCGGGAGTCTCCCCCGTTGCAGCCAGAGAGATCCAACTCGCACCCAGACTGTTGCCGCCCTGCTCGGAGTTGTTGTAGACCGATTTCTTCATCCGGCTACGAACCACATACGTGCCATTCGGCGAATTTTCAGACTTGCCGACGCCGATCGGGTAGCGTTTGAAGAACTGGCCGTTCAGCGTCAGCACCGCGCTGCCGCCCTTCTTGAACACGGTCAGCTCAAAGGCCGGATTCTTCATCACCCAAATCTCGCGCCCGATGCGCAGCTGTTCGGGCTTGTCGATCCCGTTGGTTTTGAGCAGATACTCCTGCGTGCAGCCATACTTCTTGGTGAGCTTCCCGATCACATCTCCGGCTGCGATGCGATGCTTCCCTTTCTCAGGCATCGGGCGGTCAGAAAAGAGCAGCGCGGTGTTGATGTCGCCGATCTTGCGCTCCACAAAAGCGCGGATCTCTTCGGCGTCCTTTCGCACAAGCAGCTGCCGAAAAATCAAGCGCTCCCCCACCAAGTCGTCTTCGGCCTCGCGCTCGCCAACCTGCTCCAAGAGCCGCTTGACCTCCGGCGACTGTTTCTGTACGGAGGACAGCACTTTGGCAGGCACCGACGCCGCCCAGCCCTTTTTCTGCTCGGGCGCGGGGGGCGGCACTTCCGCCTCCCGCTTGTTCTCCACGGGAGTTTTCCACCATGTCTGAAGAAAGTGCTGAAGCACCGACGGGCGCTCGCGCTCGGCCTTCAGTTCGGACGCCTTTTGGCGGGACTGCTGCATCGGGTCATCTGAAAACGTCGTCTGCACCGCATCGTCCCGGCAGCCCCGGAAAAACAGAACGGTCAGCGCAACCATAGGAATCAGCACAACCGCCCACCAGAGCTTCTGGTATTGAAAGCCCTGGCGTTCGTCGAACTCGATCCCAAAGGAACCGCGTTGCAGAGACATAGCTCACTCCGTGCGGATGCGCATTTTACCCAGCATTTCCCTCACGGCCTGTTCGAGGCCCACGAAGAGCGCGTGACAGACGATGCTGTGCCCGATGTTGAGCGTATCGAGGTACGGAACATTCAAAATCGGCCCGATATTGTCGAGGCTCAGCCCGTGTCCCGCGTTCACCTTGAGCCCGATCTCGTGCGCACGCTTGGCGGCCGCGATCAGACGGCCCAGCTCCAGCTCGCGCTCCGAGCGCGTGCGCTCGGCGTACGCGCCTGTGTGCAGTTCGATGTACGGCGCGCCGATCTCGGCAGAGGCCTCGACCTGCCCCAGATCCGGATCGATGAACATGCTGACGCTGATGCCCGCCTCGCGCAACGACGCCACCACAGGGGCCAACTCCTTGACCTGCCCCGCCACGTCCAACCCCCCCTCGGTGGTCAGCTCCTCGCGCCGCTCCGGCACCATGCACACCTCGTCCGGCCGGATGTCCAGCGCCACGGCCACAATGTCGGAGTTGTTGGCCATTTCGAGGTTCATGCGCGTCTTCAGCGATTTGCGCAAGGCGTAGACGTCCGCATCCTGAATGTGGCGCCGGTCTTCCCGCAGGTGCACGGTGATGCCATGCGCGCCGGCCCGCTCGCAAAGCGCGGCGGCGTCCACAAGGCTCGGATACACCGTGCGCCGCGCCTGCCGCAGCGTGGCCACGTGATCGATGTTCACTCCCAAACGCAACATGGGTAAAATACTCCTTCTTTAAATTACAGATTAACATAGATTTTCTTGGACGCGGAAATAAAAAAGGACGCGGCGAACCGCGTCCAAGGCATTTCACCTTCGGCATATAGCCTTGTTGTGATAAGATGCGAAATTATGTTATGGTAAATATGCAGTTGAGCGCAAGCGGAAAGGGAGCCAAATGAAAACGTTGGGACTCGATCTGGGGACGAATTCATTGGGGTGGGCGGTCATCAACGAAGCGGGGTTTGAAAATACCGGCGTCCTTGTTTTCGAGGAAGGCATCATCCGTGAAAAGGGGATCGATTCGCTCAAAACACCTGCGGCTCTTCGCAGAGAGGCGCGTATGGCCCGCCGTTTGCGTTTCCGCCGTCATCTGCGACGGCGCCTTATCCTCAAAATCCTCATCGAACAGAAAATGTGCCCGCTCACCCAAGAGGAACTGAAGATGTGGTCGCAAACAGGCATCTTTCCGAAAGGCAACGTTGCCTTCGTCGAATGGCTGAAGAGCACTGACACCCGCAACCCCTATTGTGATCGCGCGAGGGCTGCAACGGAAAAGGTCGATCCGCTTACGCTCGGGCGCGCCATCTACCACCTCGCCCAGCGACGCGGCTTTAAGAGCGGACGCAAAGACCAGCCCGCAGAGGACGAGGAAACAAACACATCCAAAGCCAAGGAGTTTGGTGAAATCAACGGCAACATCGCCCGCATCTCCGCAGAACTCGAAAAATCCGGCCTTACGCTCGGCCAATACTTTTTCAACGAAATCAAGGCCGGGCGCAAGGTCCGCAAGCAACACACTGGACGTGTTAAGCACTACGAGAAGGAATGGGCGAAAATGGCCGCAGTTCAAGAACTCGACAAAACGCTTGCGGAAAAAATCGCCACCACTCTTTTCTGGCAGCGCCCACTACGCGAGCAGTCCCATCTTGTTGGAAAATGCCCGCTCGAACCCAAACGCAACCGCGCCCAGATCGGCCATCCGGACTTCGAGACCTTCCGTGCCCTCTCTTTCGTCAACAACATCCGAGTGCTCGACGGAGAGATGCGAACGCCACTCACCGCTGAACAACGCGCCGTGGCCGCCGACTGTTTCATTCGAAAATCGCCGTTCGAGTTCAACGACATCGCAAAGAAGCTGAGGAAGCAATTCAAGGCGTTGGCCGATGCGCGGTTTAACTACGAAGACGACAACCCCAGCCCCTCTCCCTCAAAAGTGACGGCGGACTTAAACGGCATCTTGCCCGACAGTACCGATGCCCAAAAGGCCTTCGATGCACTGACTTTCTTCGACGACGACGAAAAACTCAAGACTTGGGCACAAAACGAAATCGGACTTTCAGAAGAAGACTCCGCGCGTTTTGTTAACATCCGCATCCCCGAAGGCCGGGCGGGATATTCTCTTCATGCCATTCGCAAGATTAACCGTTTCCTGCGTAAAGGTGTTGAACTTTCCGAGGCGATTTTTCTCGCCAAACTTCCAGATGCCATTCCTGATTTTGGCGCGAAAGAGGACGGCGTCATCGCCAAGGTTCACGAACACAACGAACTTTACCGCGAAAACAAGCAGGCGGCCTATCGCGACACACGCACAGAAAACCGCATCGGTGTGCTTTCTCTTGAGAAACGCCTCCGTTCATGGTTGGCAGAGGATTACGGAATCGGAAACGACACGTTCTGCACCCTCTATTTCCGCGATCCCAAAGCCGACTCCTCCTACGCTTCCGTCAAGTCCGGCGGCACCGTTCTCCCGCCCGTCAATCTCGGCATGATCCGCAACCCGCTCGTCCAGCGTTCGATGACCATGCTCCGCAAACTGGTCAACGAGCTGCGCCGCAACGGCACCATCGACGCAGACACTCGCATCCATATCGAACTTGCCCGCGATGTCAACAGCCGCAACGACCGCATGGCCATTCAGGAGTGGCAGAAAAAGAGCGAAAAGGAACGCGCAGACGCCAAGGCGAAACTTCAGGAACACGGCATCGCCGAGCCCGCCGAAGACCTCATCCTGAAATATGTTCTCGCCAAAGAGCAGGGGTGGCTCTGCCCCTACACCGGCAAACATATCTCGATCAACGGCGGAGGCTCGCTCTTTCCCGGTTTCGACATCGAGCATACCCTGCCGCGTTCGCGTTCAGGCGATGACGCACAAGCTAATAAGACGCTCTGCGACATTGCTTTTAACCGCGACATGAAGAAAGATCGGATGCCCTCCGAACTTTCCAGCCACGATGAGATTTTGGCGCGTCTTCGTTCGTGGTTGGACAAGATTGAGGAACTCAAGAAACTCAAGGAAAAACAGGCCAAGATCGCCAAGGGCGTGTCCAAGGAAAATCCAGAGGCCCGTTCCAGGGCCCGCCAGAAGATGCTGGCCACCAAGCTGGAACTGAAATACTGGGAAGACAAATATTACCGCTTCACCAAGAAGCCCGAAGACGTCACGCCAAGCTTCATCAACCGCCAGTTGGTCGACACGGGTATCATGACCCGCCATGCCGTCGCGCTCCTGAAAACCGTCTACCCCGACGTGTATCCCGTCAACGGCCAAGCCGTCGCCTTTGCCCGCAAGCTGTGGAAGGTTCAGGGCGAGGACGAGGGCAAAGACCGTTCCGATCACACGCATCACGCCAAGGACGCACTGGTCATCGCCGCACTCTCCCGCGACCGCTTTCAAAAAATCTGCGCCGAACTCAAGGCCGACGATGAACGAAAGAATCCGAAGTTTAACGTCGCACCGCCGTTTGCCGGATTCGCCCAAGCCGTCTATGACGCCACCGCTGCCATCCCCGTCAAACACGTCACCCGCCACAACGAACTCAAGCGGACTCACTACACATCCAAGCGGTTGTCTGGACTCACAAAAGGGAAAGACGGCAAGCCCATCACCCGAGCTCCCGCGAAAGGCGATACCGTGCGCGGGCAGCTACACAAAGACACTTTCTACGGAAAAATCAGATTGCCCGGAAAAACAGAGATCGTTTGCGTCATCCGGAAGGAACTTAGCTCCGCCAACTTTAAATCAGCGGACACCCTTGAAACCATTGTGGACCCAGCCGTCAAGGCGCGCATCAAGGCGATCATCGCAACGCGCGGCGACGATTTCAAAAAGGCGATCGACCAAGGCGGCTTCACCATGGTCTCAGGTGTGCCGATCAAAAAGGTGCGCATCCAAGATCGGATTCGAAATCCTCTCCCCTTGCGCGACCACGCGGCCACCCCTTCTCAACAGGGGTATAAGAATCCGTATTACGTGGCAACCGGAGAGAATTCCAATTTTTGTCTGTCCGTTTACCGGAAAGGAACCGAGGCCCCGCATTTCATCGTCGAAAAACTGCTTCCTTTCGTGCAGGGTGGAATCCATCCGCCCTCCGAAGGCGTCTGTCGTATCGGGCGTATCCTGCCCGGCGCAATGGCGATCGCCTATCAGCGGTTTGGCGAATGGAATGAACCGGACTTCCCCTTTGAAAAACGGCTGTATAAAGTGGAGAATTTCTCTGATTCCGACGGCCGAATGATCTTGCGGTTTCACAAGGAAGCCCGAAGAATGACAGATATCGATGAAGCAAAACAATCCAGTGTGGACTTTGAACGGCCGCATGCGTTGCTTCGTCTTTCTTTTAAGAAGGCATGGTCGACATTCCGCTTTGAGGGCGTCCATTTCGCGATGGGATTGGACGGAGCGGTCACGTTCATTGACCGGGAGACAGACGCATGAGCAAGAAGAAACCGGAGCCGACCGTCCGCAGCGGAGCGGCGGAGTATCTTACCTTCATCGCAGCCACGGGACAAAACGGGGTGAATGTCGTCTATGCCGACGAGAACGTCTGGCTGTCGCAGAAAATGATGGCCGCGCTGTATGACGTTGACACACGGACGATTAATGAACACTTGAAAAAGATTTTTTCGGATAACGAACTCGTCGAAGATTCAGTTATCCGGAAATTCCGGATAACTGCCTCGGATGGGAAGAACTACAACACAAAGCACTACAACCTAAACGCCATTATCGCCGTCGGCTACAAGGTCAACTCCGAACGCGCCGTGCAGTTCCGCAAATGGGCGACGCACGTCCTGAAAGATTTCGCCATCCAGGGTTGGGCGATGGATGACGAGCGACTCAAGAACGGCGGCTCCATCCTGACAAAGGACTATTTCGATCGGCAACTTCAGCGGATTCGCGAAATCCGCATGTCCGAGCGCCGGTTCTACCAGAAAATCACCGATATTTACGCCACCGCGCTGGATTACGACAAAACTGCGAAAACAACCCAGCGCTTCTTCGCCGCAGTTCAGAACAAACTGCACTGGGCGATTCACGGACACACCGCCGCCGAACTGATCGTCGAGCGTGCGGATGCCGAGAAGCCCAAGATGGGGCTGACAACGTGGGAGGACGCCCCCGACGGCAAAATCCAGAAGTTCGACGTGTCGGTTGCCAAGAACTATTTGACGCCCGATGAGTTGGACTCCCTCGCTCGGATCGTCACCATGTACCTCGACTATGCTGATGACATGGCGAGGCGGCAGATTCCCATGACGATGCGGGACTGGGAAACCCGCCTGAACGCCTTTCTCGCGTTCAACGAGCGTGACATTCTGGGCGATCCCGGCAAAGTGACCCACGAAATCGCGCAAGCCTTCGCCGAAAGCGAATTCGAGAAATACCGGTTGGTTCAGGACAAACTGTTCAAGTCCGATTTCGACAAACTGCTGAAAGCGGGCAACATAGCAAATCAACCGGCTAACGGGTGAAAAAAACCATCGGAGGGTGAACCGTGATCGCACGAACCCTATTCTTTTCCACGCCCGGCCATCTCGGCGTCAATCTCGCGCAACTCGTCTACACGCCCGCCCGCGAGACCGGCGGCGAGCCGCGGTCCTTCCCTATCGAAGATCTCGGCTTCATCGTTATCGAAACCCAGCAAATGACCGTCACCGCCTATGCGCTCCAAGCGCTCGCGGAAAACAACACCGCCGTCATCTTTTGCGACAAGACGCACACGCCCGCCGCCCAACTCCTGCCTTTTTCGGGCCACTCCCTGACGCAGAAACACTTTTCGGCGCAAGTCGCCGCCAGCGAGGCACTCAAGAGCCGTCTTTGGCGACAGACCGTTCAGGCTAAGATTCGCAATCAGGCCGCTTGCCTCGAGGCCGGAGGAAAAGACGGCGCACGCCGCCTCCGACGCTATGCGGACAACGTGAAGAACGGCGACCCCGGAAACTGCGAAGGCACGGCGGCTCGCGACTACTGGGCCAGCCACACACCGGATACGGACTTCAAACGCCAGCGACAGGGAGCCATGCCCAACGCAGCCCTCGACTATGGCTACGCCGTTCTCCGCGCTGCCACCGCCAGAGCGCTGACTGGCTCAGGGCTCTCGTGCCTGATCGGACTTCATCATCACAACCAGTACAACGCCTTCACGCTCGCCGACGACGTGATGGAACCTTATCGTCCGTTCGTCGATGACGCCGTACTGAACACCCCGGCACGCTTTCCGGCGGAAGCGCTGGAACTGACGCGCGAAATGAAAGCGGCTCTATTGAGCGTGCTCACCGCCGACGCGATGATCGGCGACCTGCGGCGCCCGCTCACGAATGCGCTTTCCATCACGACGGCTTCGCTCGCCCGCTGCCTCTTGAAAGAGGAGGCCCAAATCGCCTACCCGTCGCTCCCGCCATGCCCATCACCCAGCACACCCTAAATGGCTACGACATCATGTGGCTGTTCGTCATGTTCGATCTGCCGACCAACTCAGCCGCCGAGCGCAAAGTGGCGACGCGGTTCAGAAAGGACTTGAAGAAGGACGGTTTCGACATGCTGCAATTTTCCGTGTACATCCGGCACTGCGCCAGCGGAGAATCCGCGCTCGTCCATATCGACCGTGTCCGCGCCATGGTTCCCGACGAAGGATCGGTCTCCATTGTCAAAATCACGGACAAACAGTTCGGCGACATCGTCAACATCATTGGCAAAAAAGCCAAGCTGCCTCCGAAAGCACCGTTACAGCTCGAACTGTTTTAGCCCAAAAAGTTTTTGAGGCGGCCTTTTTGCGCCCAAAACCTTATTCCTTGCTTCGCCCTATTCTTTGTAATCGGCTCGCAATAAAGAGCTTATAACCTCAATACTGTTCCCGATTCTCAAAGAGCATCAAATCACAACCGTAGATATCATCATCCAGCATCGCGCGTGACTGTTCCCGATTCTCAAAGAGCATCAAATCACAACCTTTCCACGCTGGGGAGCTTCGTTTACGAACTGTTCCCGATTCTCAAAGAGCATCAAATCACAACCGACCGGGATCGTGGGCAAGCGTTTCTTGTACTGTTCCCGATTCTCAAAGAGCATCAAATCACAACCGCCGCCCGTCGCCTCGTAGCGCCAGAACACTGTTCCCGATTCTCAAAGAGCATCAAATCACAACCCCAAAGATAATAGTCCGAGGGTCTTCTTACTGTTCCCGATTCTCAAAGAGCATCAAATCACAACTACTTCCCAGATTCAAATTACATGCTGACACTGTTCCCGATTCTCAAAGAGCATCAAATCACAACTGGCGCGACGTGTGGGCAACACAGCACCCCACTGTTCCCGATTCTCAAAGAGCATCAAATCACAACCGCTGCGCGTGCAGGGCGTTGATCTTCTCCACTGTTCCCGATTCTCAAAGAGCATCAAATCACAACTATTGACGCATCCGTGTGGGCATCATCGTAACTGTTCCCGATTCTCAAAGAGCATCAAATCACAACCGCTCTTGAACGGTCTAAAAAAGAGCTTCACTGTTCCCGATTCTCAAAGAGCATCAAATCACAACCCATGGACGGCAGATCCGGAGCGAGCAAAGACTGTTCCCGATTCTCAAAGAGCATCAAATCACAACCTTCATCTACGAGGGTAAGGAATCGGACGACTGTTCCCGATTCTCAAAGAGCATCAAATCACAACAGAGAAGGTGCCGATATCGTTGGGGATAAAACTGTTCCCGATTCTCAAAGAGCATCAAATCACAACAGGTCGTTCGCGTTGAGTTTCGCCAGCACGACTGTTCCCGATTCTCAAAGAGCATCAAATCACAACCTGACAACCTCTGATTTCTGGATGCTGAGACTGTTCCCGATTCTCAAAGAGCATCAAATCACAACGTGTCTGTTTGCGCCGTACCGCTTAAGCTTCGGTGGTTGGCACTGTGCCGGAAGCTTCCGGGGAACCGGTTTCCGTTTCCACGGCGTCCTCCGGCACAGCCTCCGCAGGCAGCTCGTCCACCTCTTCGGCGTCCGCGATGCTGACCGACACGAGCGCGGCCTCTTCGTGGAGGCGCACGAGGCGCACTCCCTGAGCCGACCGGCCGCAGATGCGCACATCGCTGACGGGCGAGCGCACCATCATGCCGGTGGAGGTGATCATAATCGCCGACTGGTTCTCCTTGACCGCATGCGCCGCCACGACCTTGCCGTTGCGGCCCGAATCGTCCTTGATGGCGATCATGCCCTGTCCGCCGCGGTGGTGCGGGGTGAACTCCGCGAACTCCGTGCGCTTGCCGAATCCGTTCTGGGTGGCGATCAGCAGCGTCTCGCTGTCGTCCACGATGTCGAAACTGCGCACCACATCGTCGCCCAGCAGGCGGATGCCGCGCACGCCGGTGGCGGCGCGCCCCATGCGGCGCACCTGGCTCTCGTTAAAGCGCATGGCTCTTCCGTCCGCCGTGATCATCAGCACGTCGTTGCCGGTGTGCGTCAGGCGCACCTGCATGAGGCGGTCGCCGTCCTCGATGTTCAGCGCGCGAATGCCGTTGCAATTGATGTTGCGGTAATCCGAGAGGGCCGTCTTCTTGACCGTGCCGCGCTCGGTCGCGAACATCACGTCGACGTCTTCCGCGAAGGCGCGGATCGGCAACAGTGCGGCGACCTGTTCGCCCTCTTGGAACTGCAGAAGATTGACGATCGGCTTGCCGAACGAGGTGCGCGGCGCCTCCGGGATCTCGAACGCGCGCTCGGCGAAGACGCGGCCGAGATTGGTGAAGAAGAGCAGCGTGTCGTGAGTTTCCGCCACGAAGACCGTGGTGATGAAATCCTCGTCCTTGATCGCCGCGCCGGTGATGCCCTTGCCGCCGCGCTTCTGCTCCTTGTAGACGGTGAGCGGCACGCGCTTGACATAGCCGCGGTGGCTCAGCGTGATCACGCAGGGCTCGTCCGCGATGAGATCCTCGATGTTGACCTCGCCCTCCATCGGCACGATCTCGGAGCGGCGAGAATCTCCGCGCTTGGAGGAGGTCACATACTTGGTCTTGAGGTCGGCGAGATCCTGCTTGATCAGCCCGTAAATCTTCACGGGGTCCGCGAGCAGGCTCTTGAAATAGGCGATGCGCTCGCAGAGCTCGTTGAACTCGGCTTCGACCTTGGCTCGCTCGAGCCCGGTGAGCTGGTAGAGGCGCATCTCGAGGATCGCGTCCACCTGCTTATCGGAGAAGCTGAAGCGCTCGATGAGGCGGAGTTTGGCCTCGTCGCGGTTCTTGGAGGCCCGGATGATGGCGACCACGTCGTCGAGGTGATCGAGCGCGATGAGCAGACCTTCCAAGATGTGCTTGCGCGCCTCGGCCTTGGCCAGCTCGAACTTGGTGCGCCGCGTGATCACCTCGAAGCGGTGGTCCACGTAACAGCGGAACAGCTCTTTCAGGGTCATGACCTTGGGGCGGCCCTGATCGATCGCCAACATGTTCGCGCCGAAGGTCGTCTGAAGCTGCGTGTGCTTGTAGAGGTTGTTCAGCACGACCTGCCCCATGGCGCCGCGCTTGAGCTCGATCACCACGCGGATGCCGTCGCTGGAGCTTTCGTCGCGGATGTCGGACTTCGCCACCAGGCGCGACTTGTTCACCATGTACGGGATCTCGGTGATGATGATCGCTTCTTTGTTCTTGTACTCGACGATCTCGGCTTTGCCGCGGATCATGATCGAGCCGCGCCCGAGCTTGTACATCGCCTCGATGCCGCGCGTGCCGCAGATGGTCGCGCCGGTCGGGAAGTCGGGGCCCTTGACGAACTGCATCAGGTCGTCGATCGAGCAGTTCGGATGGTCCACATAGAAGGAGATGCCGTCCACCAGCTCGCCGAGGTTGTGCGGGGGCATGTTGGTGGCCATGCCGACCGCGATACCGGTAGAGCCGTTGAGCAGCAGATTCGGCAGCCGTGAGGGGAGCACCGAAGGCTCCATGAACTCTTCGTTGTAGTTGGGCTTGAAGTCGACCGTATCCTTTTCGAGGTCTTCGAGCATCTCTTCGGCGAGCCGGTCCATGCGCACCTCGGTGTAACGCATGGCAGCGGGCGGATCGCCGTCGATAGAGCCGAAGTTGCCTTGGCCGTCCACCAGCGGGTAGCGCATCGAAAAGTCCTGGGCCAGACGAACGATCGTGTCATACACCGCCGTGTCGCCGTGCGGGTGATACTTACCGATCACGTCACCGACCACGCGGGCCGACTTCTTGTAGGGCTTGTTCCAGTAGTTTCCCAATTCGTTCATCGCGAAGAGCACGCGCCGATGCACCGGCTTCAGCCCGTCGCGCGCATCCGGAAGCGCGCGCCCGATGATCACGCTCATCGAATAATCGATGTACGAGGAACTCATCTCGTCTTCGATGTTGATGTTGTGCATGCCCTGTTCTACGCTCTCGACCGGCTGGATCTCGTCGCTCATGGTTTCTCCGCTGTTGAACATTTGAAAACTTTTTTATCTTACCATTTCGAAGCGCCAGAAACCACTTCCAAACGCGGATAATGCCGCTTTCTGCGCTGTACATATTCAAGATATGTACTTATGATATGCATCATTATGAAACGGCTGACACTCAACCTGCCCGACGGCCTGCTGGAGACCGTCATGGAGCTTTCCGGATTGTCCGGCAAGACCGACGTCATCGTCGCCGCCCTGCGGGCCTACGAAACCGCCCTGCGGCGTGCGCGCCTGCAAAACCTGCGGGGGCAGGCCGGGCTGTTCGCGGCCCCTAAGCATGAGGCCCAGCCGTGACGCCCGTCTTCATCGACACGCCGGTCTGGCACGACTACTTCACGGAGCGCAGCCCTGAGCTGGGAGACCGTGTGGACGAACTGATCACCCAGCGGCTGGCCCGCATCAGCGGCGCGGTCCTTCAGGAACTTCTCTCGCAGGCGCGCACCGCCGCCGCCTGCGACCGACTGGCCGAGGCGCTGCTCGGAGTCTATGACGCTTCACTGACAGACGAACACCGCGTCGCTCTTCTGGCCGGCCGGATCGCCTGCCGCCTTCACGCCGAAGGCTTCGCACCGCTGCCGCCTCTGCGCACGCTCTCTGCCGCTGCCGCGGTGGACGCCCGTGCTCCGCTGCTCACCACCGACATGGCCCTGCACGCCGTCGCCCGCTTCTTTCCCCTCAAGATCCTCTGCGCCTAACCGCCGGCCTTGGCCGTGTGCGACGCTCCTTGCGGCACTCTCCCTTTTTTGGTTAACTTACTTTCAAAGTTTTTCGAACGTTTTAACGGGAATGCTCTCTATGCTGAAAAGAACACTGACCGCCGGCCTGCTTCTGGGCCTAGCCGGATGCGCGTACCAAGCGACCCAGCCGCCAGTTGAAGTCACGCCGCCGGTCACCGTACAGCCTCCCGCACAGGCGAAGCCGTCCACGGTTGCCCCCAAACAACCGGTCGCGCCCCCGAAACGGCCAGCCGAACAGCCGAAGAAGCCTGCGGTTCAGGCCGAACAGCCCCTCCAGACCGCGCGCTTCGAGCAAGCCGCTTTCCGCACGCCGGATATGGCCTACCGCTCCGTTCCCTTCTATTCATTGAATGACGCGCTCGACCCCGCCGAGCTGGACCGCCAACTCCACATCTTCAAAGAGGGCGGGTTCGGCGGAACCTTCCTCCACAGCCGCATCGGCCTCCTCACGGAGTACCTGAGCGACGAATGGTTCTCCGTCATGGCCTCCGGCGTGAAGAGTTCGCAGGCGCTCGGCATCGACGCGTGGTTCTACGACGAGGACAAGTGGCCCAGCGGCTTCGCGGGCGGGGTCGTGCCGCTCAAGGACGAGGCTTTCCGGGCGCGCTCCCTCCTGCGGGTCAAGAAGGATCAGGCGGTAGCCGCGCCGGACACCGTGCTCTTCGAGGACGCCGCCTACAAGTACGTCTGCCATGTGGATCCGCTGGGGAACGCCTGGTTCAACGGCACCTCGTGGGTCGACCTGATGAACCCTGATATGGTGAAGGCCTTTATTGACTGCAGCTACGCGCCCTACGCCAAGCGCTTCGCGAACCAGTCGCACGTGCGCGGCATCTTCACCGACGAACCCCAGATCAGCCCGCGCGCCACCAGCCTTCCCACCGAGGGCATGGTGAGCTTTTCGCCCGTCGTGCTCGCCGCGTTCAAGGCGCGTACAGGCACCGACCTGCCGCCCGTCCTGCCGTCGCTATTCGACACCGTCGGCGACTGGCGCCGGGTGCGGCTCGATTACTACCGCACGCTGGCCGCGTGCTTCGAACGGGCCTTCGCCAAACAGATCGGCGACTACTGCGCCACCAACGGCATGATCTGGACGGGCCACTACAACGGCGAGGATGCGCCCGCAATCAACATGCAGAACGAGGGCGGCCTCATGCAGCAGTACCGCCACATGCAGATGCCGGGCATCGACGCGCTCGGCCTGCACTACAACACGCTGCACTGCGGCAAGGTCATGACCTCCGTCGCCAACCAGTACGGCAAGAAACGCCGCCTGAGCGAGCTCTTCGGCATCAGCGGCCACAACATGACCTTCGAGGACCGCATGTGGATCACGGGGTGGCACACGCTCATGGGCGTGAACTTCATGTGCCCCCACCTTTCGCTCTACAGCATGAAAGGCGAGCGCAAGCGCGATTACCCGCCCACCATCAGCTACCAGCAGCCCTACTGGCGCTACAACAAACTCTTCGAGGACTTCTCGGCGCGCCTGTGCACCTTCGCAACTGTCGGCAAAACCGAGGCGGAAATCTGCGTGCTCAGCCCCATCGAGTCGGACTACATCGAACGCGCACCGAAAAACCCGGGCAAACGCGACGCTGACCTGGACAGACTGCTCAATGCCCTCATGTGCACGCACCGCAATTTCGACCTCGGCGACGAGCAGATCATCTCCGAAATCGGCAAGGCCGAGAACGGCCGGTTCGTGGTCGGCGAGATGGCTTACCGCGTCGTGATCGTACCGCAGATGCTGACCATCCGCGCATCGACCGTCGCCCTGCTCAAGCGTTTCGCCGCACAGGGCGGGGTCGTGCTGGTCGCGCAGGAGTACCCCCAGCTTGTCGATGGCGTCGAGAACTCCGCCGAACTCCCGTCGCTCCAAGCGATCGCACCGATCGTCCCGGCCGACGGCTGGCTCGCCGCTCTGAACGCGAAGGCCCCGCCCCTGTTCACGCTGCGCGGCGCGAACGCCGAGAAGGTCTGGACGCACCTGCGCTCCGTCGAGGATGGGCACTCGTTGCAGCTTTCGAACACCTCCCGCCTCGAAACCCAGACCCTCGCGCTTCGTTTTTCTGACCGCAGTGCCACAATCGCGCTCTGGAACCCCGTCAATGGCCAATGCCTGCGGCTCAAGCCCGAAGCCGATGGCGCCTACGTCCTCGCTTTCGCGCCCGCTCAGACGTGGATCGTGAGTTTCGGCAAGGTCTCGGACGGCGTAGCCTTTGACTCCACTTACGCCCTGCCCGGAGAGCGCCAGGAAATCGCGAAGCTGGCCGGCGCGTGGCAGGGCAAGCGCGTGGATCCGAACGCGCTCACGCTCGACTACGCACGCGCCTCGAAAGACGGTGGCGCAACCTGGAGCGCGCCCGAGCCGGTTCTCGCCATCTACGACCGCTTCGCGCAGAGCACGCCCTACAACGGCCCGCTGCAGCTGAAGTTCGAGCCCGAAATCGCGGACGTTCCCGCCGCCTGCAAGCTCGTCGTCGAACAGCCCGAGATGTACACGTCGATCGCGGTCAACGGCAAGAAGGTGTCGTTCGACGGCGATGAGTTCTACACCTGCTTCACCTTCCGCTCGCACGACATCAACGGCCTGCTCAAGCCCGGCCGCAACGAGATCATCCTTGCGCTGAACAACGTCTCCGCCGTGCCGGCCAGCCTCAACGCCCGCTCACGCTACGGCACGGAGCTGGAGAGCGTCTACCTCGTCGGCGACTTCGCGGTCAAGGCCGAGAAGGCCGACAAGCCGCTCACCGACACCTACCGCAACCAAGAGGGCGCGCTCGAAAAGAAGCCGGTCAACAGTTTCAAGCGGTTCGTCATCACCAAGGAAGGCGACACCTTCACGGGCGACCTCGCGCCGCAGGGGTACCCGTTCTATGCGGGCGAGTTCCAGCTCGACAGCACCTTCGAGGTCGGCGCTATGACGCCGGGCAAACACTACCTGCTGTCGTTCCCCTCCTTCGAAGCCGTGGTGGTCAACGTGACGGTCAACGGCCAGCCCTGCGCGCCGCTCTTTGCCAGCCCATGGGAAGCCGACGTCACCGCCGCGCTCAAGCCCGGCAAGAACGCGGTGCGCGTCTCGCTCACCAACAGCCTGCGCAACCTGATGGGGCCGCACCACCACAAGGGCGGCGAGCACACCGCCGTCGGCCCCGCCACCTTCCGCGCCAACCACTACTGGCCGAACAAAGAGCCCGGCGAGGTCAACTGGTACGACGCGCGCCTCGGCGGCAACGCCAAGGTCTGGCGCGACGACTACTACATGATCCCCTTCGGCCTTTTGCAGCCCCCCGTGCTGATTCAGGCCGACTGATCCGGGCTCACTCCGCGCCGTGGACGCCGAGACAGGTGCCGACCATCGCGGCGGCATGCAGCCACGCGTGCCCTGCTGGAACGCACCGGATCACGCCCGCCACTCTGTCGAGGGGTACGGGCACGCAGGTGTCGCCCTTCACACCGACCATCACATTGTAATGGCGGCCCGCGAGCAGCTCGCCCGCGGTTGTGCCGAGCCGCGTGCAGAGCAGACGGTCCGTCGGCGTCGGCGTGCCGCCGCGCTGCACGTGGCCGAGCGAGGTGGTGCGCACCTCGATGCCGGTCAGCTCCTGCAAATCGCGCGCAATGCGGTTGACCTTGGGCTCCTTGATCATCACGTGGCCGTTCTCGTCACCGCCTGAGGGCTGTTCCTCTTTCGCTTTCTTTTTGGCTGGAGACTTCTTCACCTTCTCGGCGACTTTGGCGAGCGCGGCCGCCTCTTCGACCGAGACCGCGCCCTCGGCCATCGCGATGATGGAGAAGCGCTTGCCGCTGTGCCGCCGCGCCAGAATGAAGTCCGCCACCGCATGGATGTCGTAAGGGATTTCGGGAATCAGGATCACATCTGCGCCGCCCGCGATGCCTGCGCCCAGCGCCAGCCAGCCGGCCGCGTGGCCCATCAGCTCGCACACGATGATGCGGTGATGGCTCGTGGCCGTCGTGTGCAGCCGGTCGATCGCCTCGGTGGCAATGGTGAGCGCCGTGTCGTAGCCGAAGCTGATGTCGGTCATGGCCACGTCGTTGTCGATGGTCTTCGGCAGGGTGAGCACATTGAGCCCGCCGTTCTTGTGGAGCTGCCAAGCGTTCTTCTGCGTGCCGTTGCCGCCGAGGCAGACCAAGCATTCCAGTTGCAGGCGTTTGGCGTTCGCGACCGCCACGGCGGTCATGTCCATGACCTGGCCACCCATATCCATCTTGTGCGGCTTGTCGCGGCTCGTGCCCAACAGCGTGCCGCCGTGGGTGAGGATGCCGCTGACCACGCGGTCTTCGAGCAGCATGCTGCGGTTCTCGACCAGACCGCGGAAGCCGTCCATGAAGCCGATCACCTGAATGCCGTGGTGGTGCGCCGCTTTAGCCACCGCGCGAATGGCCGCGTTGAGTCCCGGACAGTCACCCCCTGCGGTCAGAATGCCGATGCACCGCTTCGTCGCTCGTGTTCTCATGTCAGCCCCTTGTAAAATGGACGACGGAATGGTGGAAATGTGGAAGATCTGAAAGGCTTCTCTGTCGCCTGGTCCGAATCGCCTCCCCGATCGCTCCATCATCTATTCCATCTGTGATTTCAGTGTAGCCCTAACCTCCCCTTCAAACAAGCCGCGAGTTATGGTTTAATACGTTCCTCATGAACGAACAAACGGCACAGGGTTGCGGAGCGAAGCCGCCGTGGATCCGCGTCAAGATCGGCCAGAACGCATTGTTCCAGGCCACCAAGGACCGTCTGCGCGCGCACGGCCTGCACACCGTGTGTGAGGAGGCTTTCTGCCCCAACCTTGGCCACTGCTGGTCGCGCGGCCGCGCCACGCTGCTCATCTTGGGCGACCGCTGCACGCGCGGCTGCCGCTTCTGCAATGTGGACAAGCGCGACGTGTTGCCGCCCGATCCGGGCGAGCCGCAGCGCGCCGCTGAGGCGGTGCGCGATGCGGGCCTGAAAGAGGTGGTCATCACCTCGGTCACGCGCGACGACCTCCCCGACGGCGGCGCGGGCCTCTGGGCGCAAACAGTCGATGCGATCCACGCGGCCGTTCCCGGCATCCTCGTGGAGGTGCTGGTGCCCGACTTCGGCGGCAACACCGCCGCCCTTGACACTGTGCTCCGCACGCGGCCAGAGGTTTTCGGCCACAACCTCGAGACCGTGCCGCGCCTCTATCCGCTGGCGCGGCCGCAAGCCGACTACGCCCGTTCGCTCGCCGTGCTGCGGCAGGCCGCAGACGCCGGCCTCATCACAAAAACCAGCCTCATGCTCGGCCTGGGCGAAACCCTCGGGGAGATCGAGCAAGTCCTGCGCGATGCGCGTGCCGCCGGCTGCCGCATCTTCTACACGGGCCAGTACCTCCAGCCCAGCCCGCGCCACCTGCCCGTCACACGCTATGTCGAACCCGCCGAATTCGCGACCATCCGCGACGCCGCCTACGCGCTCGGCTTCGATTTCGTCGCGAGCGAACCGCTCGTGCGCAGCTCGTATCACGAAGAGGGCCAAAGCGCCTTTGTGCGCTCGTCGCTTGCCAAGTAGAGAACGCCTTCTCAGCACGCAAACACTCGAAAGCACAAAGGGGGAAAGATGAAGCAGGGATGCCTTGCGGCCTGCATGGTTCTGGCTCTCTCGTTGGTGTGGGGCGCTGATGCGGCCCGTTGGTCATTCGAGGAGATCCGCGACGGCAAGGTGGAAACCCTCCAGCCAGTAACCCTGTGGAACGGCAGCGACCTGCCGGAAAGCGCCAACCTTCCTGGTCTCCCAGACAGGGAGATCCATTCGATCAAGGCGTACGAGCCGGACAAGGACGGGTATCACTGGCTGCATGGAGTGGGGCTGGTCTGGCATGGCAACAAGCTCTATGCCTCCTTCGGCAACAACAAAGGACGAGAGAACTCGCGGGGCGAGCAAGCCCGCGGCCGTGTCAGCGAAGACGGCGGTAAGACATGGGGCGAACCCTTCACCATCGCTTCTGGCGACGACCATCTCGGCGTGAGCCACGGCGTGTTCCTGTCACACAAGGACGTGCTGTGGTCGTTTCACGGAGCGTTCTACGACGACTTCCAGCGCACACATACCCGCGCGTTCCGGCTGGATGAAAAATCCAACACATGGTCGCCCGTCGCGATCAAGATGGCCGAGGGCTTCTGGCCGTTGCAGAATCCGGTGAAAATGGCGGATGGCAACTGGATCATGGCCGGTGTGCGCGTCAGCAAGGGATACACCAACACGGTGGGCAACCTTCCCGCAGTGGCGATCAGCCATGGCGAGGATTACACGCTCTGGGATCTGGTCGTGCTACCGTGCGACGCGAGCGTTCCGGCCCTCTCGGTCTGGGGCGAGTCCACTGTGATTGTGGACGGCCCACACATTACCAACATCGCCCGCTGGGGGCGTCCGACCGCGCTGGTGTCCGAGAGCACGGACTACGGACGCACATGGACGCCGATCCGCGCCTCTAATCTTCCGATGGCGGCGAGCAAACCGCATGCGGGTCTGCTCAGCACGGGGCAGCGCTACCTGATCTGCACCACGACGGCGGACAGCGGAAACCGCCGCGCGCCGCTCACGATCGCCGTCAGTCATCCCGGTGAGACCGCCTTCTCAAAAGTCTTTGTCATCCGCCCAGCCCTGCTCGCCGGCGCGCCTGATTCGAACGAGCGCGCATCGCTCTCCTATCCCTGCGCGGTCGAGCGCGACGGAAGATTGTATGTCGGCTACTCCAACAGCGGGGGCCGAGGCGGCAATTTCAACAGCGGCGAGCTGGCGGTCATTCCGATCGATGATTTGCGGTTGGAAACAGACGCGGATGCGACGCCGGCCGTGCCGAACTTCGCTCCCGGCCCGGAATACGCGGACAGCGCGCGGATGTTCCAAGGCATCCCCGGCATCGAGCTCGCGGCGAACGGACGCCTGTGGGCGACCTGGTATGGCGGCGGCGTCACCGAAGACAAAGACAATTACGTCCTGCTCTACACCAGCGGGGATGACGGCAAGTCCTGGCAGCGCGTGCTCGTGCTCGACCCCGACGGTGCCGGTCCGGTGCGTCCCTTCGACCCCAGCCTCTGGCTCGATCCCGACGGAACGCTCTGGCTCTTTTGGGCGCAGGAGATCGCAGGGAACAAAGGCCGGGTCTCGCAGACCTTCGCTATCACGGCGGCGGACTCCGGCAATGCCACCGCGGCGTGGTCGCCACCGCGGCGAATCGGCAAAGGTGTTATGCTGAACAAACCGATCGTGTCTACGGACGGGCGGTGGTTGCTGCCGATCGCCACATGGTTCACCAACGGCAGCGCGCGGGTGGTCGTCTCAGTCGACCATGGCGTTACCTTTGCCGACTTGGGCGCTGCCAATATTCCGGAGGTGAAATCGCGCAGCGCCGATGAGCACATGATCGTCGAGCACAAGGACGGCTCGCTGTGGATGCTGGTCCGCGGCAAGTTCCCCCCCGGCGCAAAAGACTACACCGGCATCGGCGAGAGTGCCTCCGCAGACGGCGGCAAGACGTGGTCCGACGTGAAGGCCAGCACCATCCCGCACCCGGTTTCGCGGTTCTTCATCCGGAAGCTGGCCAGCGGCCGGTTTCTGCTGGTTCGGCATGATCCGCCGAACGCCGGGAAAACCCGCTCGCACCTGACCGCATTCATATCCGAAGATGATGGCCGTTCGTGGAAAGGCGGCTTGATGCTTGATGGACGCTTCGGGGTTTCCTATCCAGACGGCGTGCAAGCGTCCGATGGCTCCGTTTATGTAATCTACGACTACCAGCGCGGCCGCGACAAAGAAATTCTCATGGCTGTCTTCACAGAGGCGGATGTCCTTGGAGGCAAGCTCATTTCTCCCAACAGCCGCCTGCGTGTCCGCGTCAATCAGGCAACCGGAATCAATTCCGCCGCCAAACCCAACCTCGAACTGAACACCAATTCTAACGGTGTTGCGCGGATGTCCGGGCCTGCGGCGGAGCTTGACGAAGCCGAGGGACAAACGGATGTTCTTGATCTGGGGATAAAGATCTTCTCTAACAGGGACTACACGGTTGGAGGCGTGCCGGAAACGTTGCGCGGCTTCCACTTCATCCGCAGAAACCTGGGGAAACTCCACGCGGTTTGCCGTAAGGCGGGCGGGGTCTATGTCCTCACGCCCACGACGGGCCGTGATCCGTTCAGCCTCGAATCGACTCTGTTAGAGCGCGGCTTCAAAAAAGTCAATCTGCCTGAGTTCGCCTTGTTTTCCAGTGTCCGCTGCTCCGTCTTTCAGAAACAGTTGGCTGCCGGCGAGGCGCTGGATGTTGGCGCTTGGGGCGTATTGGTCTTACCTCAATGCGATTAGATGAACTTCGTGCTTTTAACATCCGCCACGAATCCCGACACGGACCATGACGGGCTGTCGGACAGCATCGACCCGCACCCCACCGTTCCGGACGATGCCGACGCCGACGCGGACGGTGACGGCTATCCGCTGTGGCAGGAGCTTTTCTACGGAACGCTCGATACGGTCAGCGGCGACGTCGTCCTCAAGTTCGCGTCCGGCTGCCGCACCGTCGACTTCACGGTTTCCGGGAGCGTCCCGCCCTCCGCAGTGCTGACTGTCGGCGGGTTTCCTGTGCTGCTTGCCGGCCGGACGGCGTTCAGTCTGAAATTCGCGCCGGACACGGTCCGCGCCCTGCGCCTCGACAACGCTCCGGATGTCTCGGTGACTGTCCGCTCGCAGGACTGCGTCGCGCTCAACGGTGCGACGGGAGGTCTCGCGCCCGGCGGCAGCGGGCCGGGGACGGCGTCGCTGGCGTTTCCCGTCGTCAAGATCGGAAACGCGGGCGTCCTTTGCCTGCACAGCGGCGAGACCGGCCTGACCGCGCGGGTGACGGCAGGGCTGCCGGGACGTTATGCGTGGTCCGTCAACGGGATACCGCTGGACGGCGACGGGTCGGGCATCGGCCAGGAGGGTGTACCGTCGGGCATGCTGTCCGTCAGTTTCTATCCCGACGGCGGCGTCCCCTCCGGCGACACAACCGCCAGCCTGTCCGGCGACGGAGGTGCGGCGCGGTACCGCGGCCGGTCCCTCGCCTCCGCGGGCGGCGGCTCTCCGTGTTCCGGCGGCGCCGCCTTTTCCCGCTGCAAACGGGGCGGTTACTGCGATCACGGGATGCCTTGGGGACTTTGTGAGATATGCCAGAACCTCAATTACTGGTGCTACATCCACAATGAAACC
>Ga0118677_10000379_pt1 | contig 97416 bp, 62 predicted proteins | sample AliMusrvi5mmetaG_FD_86154 | JGI IMG/M metagenome (GOLD analysis project Ga0118677, IMG submission 86154) | reverse complement strand
CGCCCGTCGCCACCACCGTCACCCCGTCGTAGCTGTTGCTGCCCGCCAGCGTGAGCGCGCCGTTGCCGGTCTTCGTGATCCCGAAGGACGAGTCGCCGTCGGTGATGGGGCCCGAGACCACAAGGGTCGCGACGCCCGCGCCGTTGTTGGTGACGCCCCAGGACTGGTTCGATGCGAGCACGAGGTTCGCCGCCACCGTGTAAGTCCGCGATGTGGCGCTCGGGACCACCGCACGCAGACCGCCGGCTCCGAGCGTCAGCGTACCGCCGCCGCCTGCGACCGTGAAGTCCGCGTCGCGGTGCATGCTTAACCCGAGGAAGCTAACATTCGTGTTGACCGTAGCCGTTCCTCCCGCGATGCCGAAGTTGAAATAAACCGAGCCGTCGAAGGCTGGGTTGACGTCGGTGTCCCAATTGGAAGGCGTGTTGATAAAGGTGTCGCTTCCCCCTCCATCCCAGACTGTGCCGACAGCATGGAAGATGTCAGGTGTCGTGAGTGAGACAATGGGCGTCAACGCCGAGTTTCCGCTAGCGTTAGTAGCACAGAGTCGGTACCCATAGGTCGTCCCAGGTGCGGTGTTTGTATCGACAAAACTGACTGTGTTGCTTGCCAAAGCTTGAAGCAATGCGAAAACACCGCCATTCACTTGCCGTTCCAGTGCAAAGCCGGTCTCATTGGCGGCATTGTCTAACCATTGCAACACCGCACTCCATCCGGCACCTGGCGCCACCGTGAAGAAGGAAGGCCGGCAGGGCAAAGGTGAGGAAACGGACAGTTCGAGCGTCGGTGGCGCATAGCTAGGATGCTCGCGGGAAGCCCAGTCCATAAGAGCGCCGCCGCTGTAATCAGCGATACCGATCGTGACCAAACTATTCGAGCCGCGATTGCTGTTGAGGTATGAAGCGGTCAGATCGAATGAGACCACATCGCCGGGAGACGGCAAATCATAGTTTTCGACATAACCTAGCCCCGTAAACGAGCCCGTGAAACCGACTCCCGTGAGATTGTTTTGCGGCGCGTTCGACCATGTGATCGAATTCTCAATCCACGTATCCGAACTCTCGCCGAGAAGCGCAAGGTACATGTAGTAATAGCCAGCGTCCTCGAAGCGGCTTGAACCCACATAGGCGAGCTTAAGCTTGGCGGTCGCGAAATTGCCGAGGCCCGTCAGATCGAAGCGAAGGTACGTCTTGGCTGCGTTGGTGGGCACAACCCAGGTGTCAGGATCGTACCCCACAACGCTCAGGTTGGTCTGCGCGCCCAACGGAACATTGGGGAGGTCCATCCGCACGGTAGCGTCCGCGCAGCCCGCACCGTCAGTGGTGAGAACAGTTGTAATGTCCGCTGGAGGCGTCGCCACATAAGCGACGGCAGACGGATCACTGGTGCCGCTGGCGTTATAGGCTGTGACGCGATAGGCATAGGCCGTGTCGGCTGTCACGCTGGCATCGGCATATGTCTGCGTGTTACCTTCGCCGGCGGCCATATCGACGAGCTGAGTGAAACTTCCGCTCTCAAACCGACGCTCAATGCGGTAGCCAACAGCATTTCCTATAGATCCCCACGTCAGCGCAACCGCCACAGGCGAGGACGCAACGGCAACGAGTCCCGTCGGCGTGACGGGAACTGGCAGGCTTGCAAGCGAGAGGCTCTGAACCGTGGCGAGGTGATAGTTACCCAAACCGGTTACAGACCAGTCAGATGAGAAGTGGAAAATGCCCCACAGCGCCGTACTGGGCATGGAGGCCAGTGTAGCGGTCCCCAGCAACGTCCAAGCGGAACCGTCCGCCGAGGTCTCAGCTGTGAAGACGTTGCCGGCGCGGCTCAGACGCATCCAGCGCGCGAGCGTCAGTGTATTCGCACTTGCGGGCAGGACGATTGTGCCAGCGCCCGCGGTTGAGCGGGTCGACAGAAGAGACCCGAAAGAGGTGCTAGCGCTGGTCGCGGCGGCGGCCATGATCGCATTGTTCGCCGTGGAGGCGCGCGCCATCAGTGCGACGCGCGCGTTGCCGTCGCTCGGGATGCCCGCGGGGAAGTAGGCCGTCATCACGCCGTCGCCGTCGCGGCTCTGGTAGATGAAGCGTCCGGCTTCGTAGGTGGAGCCGGAGGCCACGCCGGCGCCGCCGATCGTCACGGAGCCGAACTCCCCTCCGATGAGGGTGGCAGAGGAACTGTCTGTGATGCCGTTGATGATCGTTTGGCTCCACGGCGCGGCGAGCGTGGCGGCGGGGTCTTCGATGAGCACAGCGATGCTGGAGTTGATGGTCAGCGCCGTGCCGGTGGAGGGGCCGCTCAGGGTGACTTTGAACTGGCGCGCGGCCTGCGGCAAGGCGGTATTAGTGATCGCCACGGAAATGGTTCTTGCGCCGGTTTCGCCGTCAGCCCACGTGAGCGTGCCGTTGGTTGCCGTATAGTGCGTGCCCGCGATAGCAGAGGAGTTGGCCGTTGCAAAGTTCACGCTGACCGGACCGGTCACGCCGCCGAAGCGGTTGACCGTGATCAGGACCGCGCCCGCCGTCTTGCTGACTTTCACGCGGGTCACCGGCAGGTCGAAGAAACCGGCGAAGGCTTCGAAGGAGGCCTCGTTGGAGGGCAGCGAGTCGCCCGCACTCCCGGTGGCGATGACTCGGTAATAATACACATTCCCTTGCGTGAAGACACCGGTGTCGGTGAAGTTGGTCACGCTGGCCCCGACGGTGCCGACGGACGCATAGCTGCCGCCACCGTTGGTTTTGCGCTCGATGCGGAAGCCGGCCTCGTTGCTGGCGTTGTCGACCCAAGTGAGTTGGGCGTTCGTCGCGCTGTTCTGCGTGACAGAGAGCGAGGTCGGATTCAGCGGCGCTGAAGTGCCGCCGGCGTTCGCGGTGAGGGTGACGAGCGAGCCCACGCTGGGGTTCTGGTAGGTGCCGCCCGGCGAGGTCTCCAGTTTCAGCGTGCGCACGAGGTACGTGTAGCTCTGGCCCGCGGCGACGGCGGCGTCCGCATAGGTCGTCGCCGCCTGCGGCGAGGCGGTCAGGCGCGTGAACGGCCCGGTCGCCGTGGCCGCGCGGTAGACGAGGTAGCCGAGCAGGTTGGTCTCGGTCGAAGGTGTCCAGGCGAGGGAGACTTGGGTGTTGGCGCTGGAGGCCGAGAGGTTGCGCGGCGGCTCGACCGCGTGCAGGCGCAGCGCGGGGTCGCCCAGCAGCCCGCAGTGAACGCCCGAGTAGATGTTCGGCGTGTAGCCCCCGCCGCCCGCGAACGCGCTGTTGTGCGAGGCCCACATGCAGTAGCCGGCCGTCTCGCCCATGCCCATCTGGTGGTTGACCCGGTTCGGGCGGCCGCCCCAGAAGCAGGTCAGGCCCAGCGAGTCGCCCGTCGCGTTGCCCGCCAGCGGCGCGCGCATGAAGTTGTTGGCACAGTCCCAGTCGCCCAGAAAGCTGCCGAAGAGGGTGGTGAACACCACGCGGCTCGTTTTCAGGCCGAAGTCGACTGTGTTGCCGACGCTGCTCGCGGTGTCCCAGCTGCCGCCGCCGTTGCCGCACCCCACGAGGTAGCTCTTGCCGCCCGCGTAGCTGGCGGAGAACCACTGGTCGCTCGGAGGCTCGTCGATCTGGGTGGCGGTCACGCCGGAGAAGAACCAGCTCCAGCCCGCGACGGCGAAGTTCTCGCCGCCGAAGTAGCCGAAGCCGTCGCGGACCATGCAGCGCCGCGGAATCGCGGCGTAGGCGCCCTGCTTGAATTTGAAATCGTGCGCCTTGCGCAGGTAGCGCCGCAGGAGCGACGTCTCGGAAACGGAGGAGGCTGGCGCGCGCGTCATGTTTGAAAGGTCCACGCGCCCGACCATCAGCTCCACCCAGCCCGGAAGGTTGCCCTGGTCGAACTTGCCGTCCCCCGGGATGTTGCGGTTGCGCGCATCCCCTGCCCCCGAATCGTTGACCGACGTGTCCGTCCACGTCCCGTCCATGTCGCCGTAGTAGCCGTCCGCGGGCCAGGCGCCGACGTGGCTGCTGTGGCCGTCGGGCGCGATGTCTCCCGAATAGGGCACGGGCACGTGGCCGAGGATGTAGACCATCTTCACGTTGTTCGTGTCGGCGTCGTATGCAGCCTTGATCTGCGCCCTGACGTTGGCGGCCGTGTCGGTGCGCGTGGCGGTGATGGCCTGGACGAGCCAGCCGTCGCCCGTGAGGTCGGCCTGCAGCTGCGCGATCTCCGGCGCCAGCGGCGTGACCATCGTGCTGTCCACAACCAGCAGCAGCTTGCCGCGGGAGTCCGCCATGGGCACGTTCACGCCGGCGCTGAGATACCCCTGGGCTGTGGTCGGATAGATCCCCGTGTAGGTGCGCTCCATCCAGTACTCGTATTCGACGCCCGGAACGGCGGTGCTGTCGGCGTAGCTGGTCGCGTTGGTGGCCAGGTCCGCCTGCTTCACCCAGACGCTCTCGCCCTTCAGCCTGCGGTGCACCTTCTGCGCCGTGATGTTCCCCTGCCGCCGGATCGTCCACGAGAGCGTGACGCACGGCGCGTTGGTCGAGACAGCGGCACCCACGTCAACCGCGAAGTCCCGCGGCGTCTGCGCCTGAAGCGAGCCGGCAACTGCCAATACGCCCAAAAGAAATACGAGGGAACCGGAAGAACTTTTCATGCCATTATGTCTCTGCCGCACAAGTATCCAAAACGCTTTACGAAGCTCATCACGCCACTCGACGCATGTCAGCATTTCTTTAATCTATTATTTCGGTAGTATACGCATAAGAGACCGTGAAGTCAACCTCACCTTCGAATCCATTCCCTGACACCAACAATCTCGCTTCTAGCGGCCTGCCCCTCGCACTTGACGCCATGCCCGCCACCCAGGATCGGTCGCCAAAATAGACACGACTTGTGGTTGACATTGTATTCCTCCTCGACGACAATAAAACGGCATTAGCAGCACCGAACAGAGAGATTCTTATGATCGCCATCGTCGACTACAAAGCTGGCAACCTGACAAGCGTGCAACTCGCTTTCCAAAGGCTCGGCTCTAACGCCCAGGTCACCTCGGATCCAGCCACCATCCTCTCGGCTGAACGCGTGGTTTTCCCCGGTGTCGGCGCAGCGGGTTCAGCTATGCACCATTTGGCCGATCTGAAACTGATCCCCGTACTGAAGCAGGTCGTATCCAGCGGGAAACCGTTCCTTGGCATCTGCCTCGGCACTCAGATCCTGTTCGACTTTTCAGAGGAAGACGGCGGAGTCCCAACCCTCGGCATCCTCCCTGGGCGCGTGCCGCGCTTCCGGCCTTCTGACCGCTGGGATAAAGTGCCTCAGATGGGCTGGAACCAAGTCAAGGTTGCGCGCCCTCACACCCTTCTCGACGGCATCGAGGACAACAGCGAATTCTATTTTGTCCACAGCTATTATCCGGCGCCCGCCGATCCCGCCATCGCCATCGGAACGACCACTTATGCCGGCGTGTCATTCGCCTCCATGGTCGGCCGCGGCAATGTGGCCGCCACCCAATTCCACCCCGAGAAGTCTGGCCGCATCGGGTTACGCCTGCTTTGGAATTTCACACACTGGAATCCCGAAGGGCAGACACACAGGTCTGTCCCCACACCCTGAACCCCGCACCGGCGGACCTGTGTGTCTGCCCATCCAAGATCTGAACCCATGCTCACGAAACGCATCATTCCCTGTCTGGACGTCATTAAGAGACGCGTCACCAAAGGCGTGAAGTTCCAGAACAATGTCGATCTGGGCGACCCGATCGAGATGGCCGTGCGCTATTCAAACGAAGGCTGCGACGAGCTGGTCGTCTACGACATCACCGCTTCAGCCGAGCACCGCCCCATCGACATCGAAATGGTGCGCGATGTGGCCCGCGCCATCCGCATCCCCTTCGCAGTGGGCGGCGGCATCTCCAAACTCGACGACATGTCGCGTGTGCTACTGGCAGGTGCCGAAAAGATCTCAGTCAACTCGCTGGCCGTTAAGAACCCGGCGATCATCGCCGAGGGGGCGCGCGCCTTCGGAGCTCAGTGCATTGTGCTGGGCATGGATCCGGTGGCCAACCCCGACCACACGCGTTTCCCGAGCGGGTACGAAATCACCACGCGCGGCTTCCGCGAGCGTACGGGACTCGACGCCGTGGAGTGGGCGAAGCGGGCGGAACAGCTCGGAGCGGGAGAGATCGTGGTGAACTCGGTAGACGCGGACGGCACACGCGCGGGTTTTGAGCTCACGGTCACACGCCTCATCGCCGAGGCCGTGCGTGTCCCAGTGGTCGCCTCCGGCGGCGCGGGCTGTGCCGCACACCTGCGCGACGCCTTCACCATCGCCCACGCCGACGCGGCCATCGTGGCCGGGATGATCCATACCGGCGAGTTTACGATCGCGCAGATCAAACAAGAACTCCACGCCGACGGCGTGCCGATCCGCATGACCTGGTGACCGCCTCATGCCTTGCGCTTCCCTGCGCACAGTCTCATCCGATCTTGGGCCTAGGCCTCCGCCTGCTTCTTGGCTGCGGCCATCATCTGCATCAGATTGCGCTTCTCTTGCCACGTGTCGCGCAACGAACCGATGCGGATGATCTGCCGGAACTGGTCGAGCTTGATGCGGGAGGCTGGCGTGACGCGAATCCGGAAAGGTTTCTCCGGCTCGAGGCAGAAGAAGTTCTCGTCGTAGCGCGCTTCCATGCCATCCAGAGTGACCCAAACCCACAGGGCGGGCCGGTGACTGGTCAGCGTCACTGCGAAACTGTTGTCGTCCCAGTTGCGGATCTCGGCGCGCATGCGCGGGGGTTGCAGCGCCAGCTCTCGCGGTGAGCAGAAAAGCACGAAGTTCCATGCCACCTGGTTTCCTTGTTCGTCCAGCAGATAGAGCCACATCAGCAGATTGCTCGCGCCGACCTTGCGCAACGCATCAGCCATTTTGACGCTGGCAGGCCTTTCACGCGAAGCCGATTGTATGGCCACCTTTTTGGAGCCCTCCGCCACCACCGAGCCCTCCATCTGCGTCAGCCGCCACTGGAGTTCGCCCTTGAACGGCTTGACCCCGTCGTTGAACGTGTGGACATCCACGCATCCGGTTTCGATGTGATGCCCGCCACAGAGCCACACGGGCGCAAAGAAGCGACGCGCCATATAGTGCAGCGCCTTCCAGCGTCCCTCGCAATCTACGGAGGAAGGACTGCATGTGGGCCAACAGTCGTTGAGGTGCCAGTAAAGAAAACCCGATGGCAATGGATCGCTCATCCGCACACGCTCCAATTGCCGTTTGACAGCCACCCCCTGCTGAATCTGACTGAGCCACAAGGTGTTCTCAAAGCCCGACGGCAAAAGAAACTGATCCAGAAACGCGCTGTACACCCGTTTCGTCCCGCCTGGGGGAGTAACGTGGAAGGCGCAGACCGGGTGAGAAACGTTGCGTTCTTCCTCACCCACATACCCCAAAACCACGCGCGGCTCCGGGTAGGAGGGCACCGGTTCGTAAGAACGGTCTCCATCCAGTGAGAACGGCGCATGCGGAAGCGCCGGCAGACACACCCCGTCAGGATCGAACGCCACAACTTGCCCGGCCGCGGATTTAACGTACGCAGCGGCGATCCCGCTGCCACCGCTGTCGCCCGCGCACCAGACTACCACGCAGGGGTGGTGCCTCAGCCGTTGGATATTCTGCCGCGCCTCACGCTCGAAGGCTGCCAACTGTGCGGGCTGCGGCTCCTCAGCCTGAGCTTCGCACAGCATCATGTCCTGCCACACGCAGATCCCGTACTCGTCACACAGGTCGTAGAACGCGTCGTTCTCGTACACCCCTCCGCCCCACACGCGCAGGATATTCATGTTCGCCACGGCAGCCGCCTTCACCAGCCGCGCATATTCGACACGCGTCATCCGCTGCACATAGATGTCCGCAGGCAGCCAGCTCGCCCCTTTGAGAAACATCGGATGCCGATTGATAAAAAACCGATAGGACGTCTTCCCTTTCTCCTCGCCCCGCTCGACAGTGAACAGCCGCAGCCCGATGCGCCGCGAAACATGCTCAAGACAGGTGCGTCCAGCCAGAACGTCGACGGTCACCTCGTAGAGCGGCTGGTCCCCCAGCCCAGCAGGCCACCAAAGCTGCGGATTTTTGATCGTGAGATGCAGGTTGGTCTGCTCGGAAGAAAGGATGTCGCGAGCCTCGTGCAGGATGTTGCCCTTGTAACAGACGCGCACGAGAACCTCGAGGTGCACGACCGGATCGAAGCGCTCCGCAACCACGGCGACGTCCAGCCCAACACCCCCGCTCCCTGAGAAATCCTGCCGGATCAGCACCTCCTTCACCCGGACGCCGGTGAAGGCCAACAGTGAAACTCCGCGCCAGATCCCCACCGTGGGCGACACCGGTTGCGAAGCAGCCCCGGCGACTGAAGCCTGCGCGCGGAGGGCGCCTCCACCCATTTCTCCGGATGAGGGCTTGAAGGTCACGGTCAGCTTGTTCTTGCCCGTCTTCACCAGCGCTTTGACGTCGAATTCCACCGTCTCAAACATATTGGACGTCTGCCCCAGCACGGTCTCGTTCAGGCTGATCGTGGCAAACGTGCTCAACCCTTCTAAGCGCAACACCAGACGGTCAAACGCAGACAGATCTTCTGCTACGAACAGTTTCTCGTAAATCCATTCACAAGCCGCAACCCAAACGACTTTCTCGAGGTTTCTGCTCAAAAATGGATTTTCGATCTCGAGAGCCGACAGCAGGTCCGCATGGATGCACCCTGGGACCATTGCCGGAAGGTTCTTTTTCGCTCCGGCTTTGCGCACGGTCCAGTCACCCGCTAACTCAATTCTTCTCATGAAACACAACACCTCGTGATAACACCTTTTGACATATCGACTTGATTGCCTGAAGTGTCTTACAAAGCCCTGCATTAGTCAATCCTCAAAACTTTCCATCTTTTGCGCTTCCCTTTGCCCAACTGACTCGCTACTATTTTTCAAAATCGCGTAAGCGTATACCAATCAAAAAGGAGCAGTTATTATGCGTATTCTTAAGATGGGGCAGATCGGCGGCGGCATCGGTGCGTTCATCGGTGAAGTGCACCGCAAAGCGGCCCGGATGGACGGCGGGATTGTGCTGACGGCGGGTGCCTTCGATGTCGTCCCGGAGAAAAGCCTCGCGCAAGGGAAAATCCTCGGACTCGATCCCAAGCGTGTCTACAGCACCTATCAGGAAATGATCGCCGGCGAACTTGCCCTCCCGAAAGACGAGCGGATCGACTTCGTTTCGGTCTGCACCCCGAACCACACACACTTCCCCATCGCCAAGGCCTTTCTCGAGGCTGGCTTCAACGTCATGTGCGAAAAGCCGATGACCCTCACAGTCGAAGAGGCCGAGGAGTTGTCCGCAGCGGTCAAGGCGTCCGGCAAAGTCTTTGGGCTGATGCACAACTATACCGCCTATCCGATGGTCAAGCTGGCCAAGGACATGGTCAAGCAGGGCGATCTCGGCAAGATCCGCAAGGTCGTTGTCCAGTATCCGCAGGGCTGGCTGTATCAGCTTCTGGAGAAGACCGGCCAGATGCAGGCCTCCTGGCGCACGAACCCGAAGACCTCCGGCGCTGCGGGTTGCATTGGCGACATCGGCACGCACGCCGCCAACCTCGCCGAGTATATCACCGGCCTGAAGATCACCGAAGTGCTGGCCGACCTCACGACCTTCGTCAAGGGCCGTCTGCTGGACGATGATGGCAACGTGCTCCTCCACTTCGAGAAGGGCGCCAAGGGCCTGCTCCATGCCAGCCAGATCTCCGTCGGCGAGGAGAACAACATCGCCATCTGGATCTACGGCGAGGAGAAGGGCATCGAGTGGCACCAGGAAAACCCGAACTACTTGCATGTGCTCAGCCAGACCGCACCGGAACAGATCTGGAAGCGCGGCAACGGCTACGTGGCGGAGAAGAGCAAGGCTGCCGGCCGCTGCACACGCATCCCGAGCGGTCACCCGGAAGCCTTCCTCGAAGCCTTCGCGAACAACTACTGCAACTTCGCCGACACGGTCCGCGCCAAGATCGACAAGCGGAAGGCCACGGCTGAAGAGCTGGACTTCCCCGGCGTCGAAGCCGGCGTGCGTGGCATGAAGTTCATCAAAGCCGTTGTCTCCTCCTCCAAAGAGGGCAATGTCTGGAAGAAGATCTAAGCGTCAGACCTGCGCTTAGTCTGATCAAACGAAACGTGCGCATGCCCTCAACGGCGTGCGCACATCTTTTTCATACGGGTGCGACAACCATGCGACTTCTACTACCTTTGCTGCTGCTCGCGCTCACGGCGCAGGCGGAACTGAAGACCGACATCGTGTTCGCCACGGCAGGCGGCACGAACCTGACGCTGGACGCGTTCGTTCCGGAGGGCAACGGGCCATTCCCAACGTGCATCCTCGTCCACGGCGGCGCGTGGATGAACGGAACCAAGACCTCGTACATCGCGCCGCTGTTCGAGCCGCTGAGCAAAGCGGGCTTCGCTTGGTTCACGATCAATTACAGGCTCGCGCCGCAACACCGCTTCCCGGCCTGCATCGAGGACGTCGAGAGCGCCATCCGCTGGGTCAAGGCGCACGCGTCAGACTACAAGGCCGACCCGCAGCGGATCGCGCTCATCGGCGAATCGGCGGGCGGCCAGCTCGTGTCTCTGGCCGGCGTGCGGGCCACAGCCGACACGCGCGTGGCGGCTGTGGTTCCGTTCTATGCGCCTCACGACATGGAGTCGCGGGTGCGGGAGAGCCCGTCGGCGCCAGCGTGGTTGAAGCCTCTGTTTGGCGTGACCGAGCTGAACGACGCGGCGTGGCAGGCCCTGCATGACGCGTCGCCGATCAACCAGATCCGCCCTGGCCTGCCACCCTACCTGCTGATCCACGGCACGAAAGACGACAAGGTTCCTTTCGAGCAGTCGCTGAGATTCCAGGAAAAGATGAAGGCCGCCGGCAACGTCTGCGATCTGATCGCCATCGAGCGTGGCAGCCACGGCATGGGCGGCTGGGAGAAGCTCGACCCCGCCTACAAGGACAAGCTCGTCGCCTGGCTGCACGACAAGCTGGATGCCTATGCGGTTCAGCACATGAAATAGGCTTCGAATCGAAAGCTGTGACAAAACGATGGTGCCTTCCGACGTCACGCGTCGCCAGGCGTATTCTCAAAGGAGAGCGCATTCGAACATGCGCCGCGCAACGCTATGAGAATCTTGACTCTGCTCCTGACACTGACCGCGGCGCTCTCTGCCGTGGCTCAAGACCGAACGCCCCCCAAGGAGCGCGATGAAAGGCCTCCCGCGGAGCCGCGCGGATTGGGCCGGCAGGTCAGCCTGAAAGAGGATGACAAGCCGGCCTTCCCCGAGCCGCCGGCCGACTGGGATGCGCAGCGCGCGGACATTCCGCACGGGAAAATGGAGATAGTCGAATACGAGTCGAAGACCGTCGGCACCCGGCGCAAGATGCTGGTTTACACGCCGCCCGGCTACACCGCAGAGCGCAAATACCCGGTGCTTTATCTGCTCCACGGCATCGGCGGAGACGAAACCGAGTGGGCGCGGTACGCTTCCCCGAACATCCTGCTCGACAACCTCATCGCCGACGGCACGGCCGTGCCGATGATCATCGTGATGCCGAACGGACGGGCGCAGCAGAATGATCGGGCCACGGGAGACCTCTTCGCCGCCGCGCCAGCATTTGCCACGTTCGAGCGCGACTTGCTCGACGATGTCATCCCCGCCATCGAGGCGCGTTACCGCACAGCGACGGACCGCGAGCAGCGCGCCCTGGCCGGACTCTCCATGGGCGGCGGCCAGTCGTTGAACTTCGGGCTGGGCCACCTCGACAGGTTCGCCTGGGTAGGAGGCTTTTCCCCCGCGCCCAACACGAAGCCGCCGACCGAACTGATCCCCGATCCTTCCGCGCTCAAGCGACTGAAGCGTCTCTGGCTCTCCTGCGGCAACCGGGACGGCTTGCTTTACATCAGCCAGGGCGTCCACACCTACCTGAAGGAGAAGGGGGTTCCGCATGTCTGGCATGTGACCGGCCACGGACACGACGCGCCGGAATGGAAGCAGGCGTTATACTTCTTTGTTCAGGACCTTTTCAAATAGTCGGCCCCACAACCGGAGGACGCCACCTATGAAACAGGTTTACTCATCGGCCTATGTGGCAGACTGCGATCTGCTCCGCGTGTCGCTGTCGCTGGCCGGCATCGAAAGCATGATGAAAAACGAATTCGGCAATTCCATAGGGCTGGTGCTCATCGGGGGTGTCTCAACCTTTACATGGCCCGAAGTCTGGGTCGGCGACTGTGATTACGCGGAAGCCATGAACATTGTGGACGCAACCATCCAAGCGGCAAAAGAGCGCGAAACATCGAATCCGGAAACTCCGGTAACCACACTGCCCCAGTGGCGCTGCCCTGCATGCGGCGAAGAGGTTGCCGGAACGATGAATGCGTGCTGGAAGTGTGAAACCGAAAGGCCGCAGCACTAACACCCCAAGCTGGAATTGCGATGGCGGAGGAACAGCTCACGGGGATATTCGCCCCACACACAGTCAACTGAGCCTGATTCGTCATGGAGGGCGAGTGTCCCCACGAGCCACCCAAGACACCAAGCACACCCAGCCTTTTCTTGGTGAGCCTCGCGCTCTTGGAGTCTTGGCGGTGAAGATGCCCGTCTAGCAGAGCCGCGGCGCGCGGGGGTACGGGATCACGTCGCGGATGTTGTGCATGCCGGTGCAGAACTGCACGAGGCGTTCGAAGCCGAGACCGAAACCCGCGTGAGGCACGCTGCCGTAGCGCCGCAGATCCAAATACGCCACGTAGTCGTCAGGATTCAGCCCGCCCTTGCGCATCGCCGCCGTGAGCACGTCCAGCCTCTCTTCGCGCTGGCTGCCGCCAATGATCTCACCCACCTCGGGCAGAAGCACGTCCATCGCAGCCACAGTCTTACCATCGTCGTTGCGGCGCATGTAGAAAGCCTTGATCGCTTCGGGATAGTCGGTCACCACCACCGGCCCTTTAAAGACCGCTTCCGCGAGATAGCGCTCGTGCTCGGACTGCATGTCCATGCCCCAGTAGGGCGCGAACTCGAAGGTCTCTCCTGATGCTTCCAGCAGCTTGATCGCTTCGGTGTAGGTCACGCGCCCGAACGGTGCGTCCGCCAGTCGCTCCAGTCGCGCCAGCACGCCGGGCAGCACCCGCTGGTCGAAGAAGCGCAGATCCGCCCCGCAGTGATTCAGCACCGCCTGGAAGAGATGTCGCAGAAACGCTTCGGCTAACTCCGCGTCATCGCCCAAGTCTGCGAACGCCATCTCCGGCTCGATCATCCAGAACTCGGAGAGATGCCGCCGCGTGTTAGAGTTCTCGGCGCGAAAGGTCGGCCCGAACGTGTAAATGTCGCCCATGGCGCAGGCGTAGGTCTCACCTTCGAGCTGACCGCTCACCGTGAGCGACGCGCGCCGACCGAAAAAATCCTGATCGTAATCGACGTTCCCGTCCGCGCGGCGCGGCGGCGCATGCGGATCGAGCGTGGTCACCTGGAACATCGCGCCCGCGCCCTCGCAGTCGTTGGCGGTGATGATCGGCGTGTGCACATAGAGAAACCCGCGGTCATGGAAGAAGCGGTGCACCTCGTGCGCCAACGTATGCCGCACGCGCGCCACGGCGCCGAAACTGTTGGTGCGCGCGCGCAAATGCGGCAGTTCGCGCAGCCTTTCGAAATTGATCTTCTGCTTGCCCAGCGGATAGCCCAGCGGCGGCGAGAAGCCCAGCACTTTGATCGCCCTGGCTTTTACCTCGACCGCCTGACCGCTACCTTCCGAGGACTCCAACGTGCCTTCAACCATAACAGACGCGCCGGGGTGCAGCTTCAGAATTTCGTCCTCATAATTCGGCAGCGTTGTGGGCGCGATCACCTGCAGGTTCGCCAGACACGACCCGTCGTTGACCTCAACAAAAGAAAAGCCCCCTTTGGAATCGCGCCGGGTTCGCACCCATCCGGCCGCGACAACCTCAACGCCTCGCTTTTCCGCGCTCAGCAAACCAGCAATCCTCATCCGCTTCATGTGTGCACTCTCCTCCAAACGAATGCGCACGATTCTATCACGAAAGTCTCCAAACAACCACGCCGGTTTTGTCCAAACCACAAGTGAGTCGCGTCAGTTAAAACTTATCCTCGTCACTGTCGAACCCCAGGAATGGGCCGAGGAATTCGAGGACGCGCACATCCCCCGCATCGAGTTCGATCTCCGTACGTTTATCCCGCCACTCGATTTCACCGCCTGCCACGAGTTCGCGACAGACGTGCGGAACCTTCAGTGCTGACAGCGTCAAGGCGGCTTTCTGCCGGGAGTTCCCCAAGTTGTAAACGGTGAGGTAACAGACCCCCGGCTGCCAACCGAAGCGCTCCACGATCACCGCCTTGTTGTCGGAGACCGCGCCTGTCAGCGGTTCCCAGCCCGCCTCGGCCACCTGTTTGCACAGCGGCACATACTTTTTAAACAACGGCCGGTCTCGGTTGTACAGCTCGGGCCGCGTAAAGTAATGGCCCGACGAGGCATCAGCGCTGAAGTAGCCCGGAAACATACCGTAAGCCAGCGCGCGCTTCATGAACTTCTCGGAAGCCTCGTAGGGGAACGTCGAGAAGTCGGTGTTCATAAGGAAGCAGTAGGGTTTGCCCCTGCACAGGGCGCGCCGATAGAGCAACTCTTCATCGGACATCGGATTCCACGTGCCGCCGCGGTTCCAATCGGTCTCCGTACCCATCACGTCCAGCAACGGCGCAAGCCAGCACCAACTGATGGGCGTGCTGTTGGCCATCATATAGCGTCCCCGTCCGTGCATCTCCTTTTCTAGCGCAAGCACATACTCGAAGCCGATCATCCCCTTGTAGATACCCACCTTGCGTGAGCCCAGCGCATAACAGAGCGGACGTTCCATTCCCGCGAAATGGGTGCGGCGGAAATCGAGTTCGTCGGTCACATAGGCCTCGGCTGAATCGATGTACTCGCCGTCACAAGTCTCTTTGCGCGCCGTGCCATACTGCTTTTCGAGATAGCCGGCGTTCCATTTGTTTGTGAAGTCGGTGACTTCGCCGGCGACGCCCGGCGCGCAGTTCATGCTCCACACCACGCCGTTGCACCACGGCGTGTCGAGCACCCGCGCCGGCACCCGCCCCTTCTCATCCTCGAAGGCGCTACTGACCCAAGCCCGCGCCGACTTGTCGCCTGCAGCAGCCAGACGCTTGGCCTCCTCCACGCCGCGCGTCAGCGTCCGCGGCCCGTCGCCCTTGAGAGCCATCCACCACGTCATCGGTTCGGTGTAGCGGAAAGTTAGCATGTTGTGCGCATCATCCCACGCGGTTTCGCCGTCACCCTCTTTGAAGCGGAAACCGAAGTCCTCCCATCCCTCGACCTTGCTGACCGCCGCGAAAGGCATCCAGACGCCCTGCTCCTTGATGCGCGTCGCGAAGGCGTCTGGGTAGATCTCGTAATACCGGGCCAAAGCGCCGCGGAAAGCGGCAGCCGCATCGAAATCGAACACGCAGAAGCGGAAGGTCGCATGAGGCTTTTCCGGTGCGAGTCCGATATCGCACGCCAGAAACAGTTCGCGCGTCTGCGGCTGACACCCGATCCGAAAAACAAGCGGTGTAGCGGGGTCGATGCCGAGCGCGCGCCCCTTGCCAGCCGACGCCACTGCACCGAACGGATAACGCGACAGCAGACCGTTCGCACCAACCGCGTGATGCGTCGCATTCATGACTTCGCTTTTCGTCTCTGCCAGAAGCACGGCTTTGCGCGGGTCATGGAACCACGTCAGCCCATTCTTTTCCAGCGGCAGCGTGTAGACCAGCGTCAACGCACGGTCCTTTCCCGTCAGTTCGCTCACAGTGACATCATAGAAAGTCACGCCTGCACAACGCCGCGTCTTGGTCGCCAGTCTTACGCCCAAGGCCTTTTTGCTAATCGCTGTGAAGCCGGAGCCTTGCGCCTCATCGCGGACCAGGAACCCTGCTTCGGGGGGACACGCCTGCTCAGACATGACGCCGTCGAAACGCGCCATGCCGTCGTCAGTCAGTGTGCCCAAACGCGGCTCTTTGAAAAGCGCCTTTCCGGTGCGGTTCCGAAAGAGCAGATAGCAGCTCACCCGGCGAACCGGTTTGTCTGGCGTCACGACCACTTCGCGCCGGTGCCAGCCAGCCTCGGAGTCCGTATCGAACGATGCGACCTGCCCCCACAGCGGCGTGCCGTCCATGTACTGCAGGTCAAGGTAAAGCGAGAAGTCAGCCCCCGTCGCCCCTTCCTGCCCTTCGGCCTTAGCCCAAGCCGAGGCCACAACAGGAGAGGCCACACTTTGATTCAGGTCGATCCCCCACGATACGCCGCACTGGGATTTCGCATCCGAACCGTTGTCGCACACGTAGGCCTCGCCGTCGCGTATGAAGCCCTTGCCATACGGCTTTGCGGCATCCGCCGTCAGTGGCTTCAGAGCAGGGTCTCTCTCTGACGCAGGCACGCGCTTCACCACGGTTCCATCCGGCACTGCAAGTGACATTCTAGCAACCAACACCGCTGCGCACAGCACGTCGATAGTACGCATAGATCACCTACTTTCTCGCACAATCAGTGTACAGCATACGCCGCCGTGCCTTTTCCAGCAAGTTCTCTATAACCGGAACTTCGCGAAGTAACGGAGAAAGGTGTTTTCCGTCCACACAGGCCCATTCCTGCGCAAGGGGGGCAGGTCGCTCTTACTGACCCGACAGGCCGATCCTTTCAAGCGGAATCCGCTGGAACCATGGAGCCAGACGCTTGAAATCGGCGCTGTCCTGCACGCTGAACCCGTTCACATCCGGATCAGCGATGTCAGCCAGGTTCTCGGAGCGGAACTCGGCGCGTTTCTTGCCGTCCTCCGTCTGTGGGAAAGTTTCAGCATCCCCTTTGCTGACGGGGCCAAATACAAGGTTGTCGTGGAAATCCAATCGCGGCAATGTGGTTTTAAACACGCTACCGTGCATCTGCAAGAAGCGCGGGCAGTTGATCGCCACATTCCCGCTGAACACGTTGTGCAAAGGGAGTTTCGGCTCGTCCTGCATGATGCTGACCAGATGCGGATATCTGTCTTTCCAAGGTGATTCCTGGAAGTTGAAAGCCTGGAGCTTCGCCAACAGATCCCAACCATCTTTCGTCCCTTCGCCCGGACGGGCACGCGCCAGGCCACGGTCGTCCAAGTGCAAGGCGGAGGTGCACTCAATGAACAGGTTGTTGCGGATCGTGTTGTAGCGACCGCCGCCGACAAAGGCCGACCATCCCGTGCGGTAAAATATGTTGTCGCAGACCGTATCCCCGCTGTCGCAGTCGTCCAAATAGACGCCCATAACCATGACGTTCTCACCGAGCGGCTCGTAGTCGGGATTCAGCCCCCGCGCCTTCTGCCATTCCACGCCGGGTCTTCCAAAATGGTGAAAATAGTTATTCCGCACAATATTTCCCTGCGAGCCCCAGTCCCGTCCGGTGTACAAGCCGCCGCCGTCGCCACTTTCCATCATCGCGGAATGGACTTCGTTGTATTCGAAGAGATTCTCATTGCCGCCGTAGACAACCGCGATATAAGGGGAATCGTAAATCAGGTTGTGTGCCACACGGATGCCGACTCCGCTGAAACTCAGGCACTTGCCCTGCGTCCGCTGCAATCGCCCGCTGTGGTGTAAACGGCAGTTGATGACGAAATGGTCACAGGCGGTTAGCGACTTCCGGTCGCCGCCGGACACAGACACGCATGTGCCCCCCACGCCGAACACCTCACAGCGGTTCAGTCCGCAGTTATGCCCTCCACTGACACTGATGCCGTCGGTTGTGAGGTTGGACACGCGGAGGTTTTCCAGAACGACATGCTCACACCCGTCGACCGAAACAGCCTTCCCTGTGCTGTATTGGAAAGTGAGCCCGTCCAGTCGGATGTTGCTGGACTTTGTGATCTGAAAAAGCGGTTTTTTCTGAACGGAAAGCACGACCTTGCTCAAGTCACCCCCAATTGGGTAGAAGTACAGCACGCCGTTCTCGCGATCCACATACCATTCGCCAGGAGCATCGAGTTCCTCCAGCAAATTGAAGACATAATAGCGGCGCTTGGCCGTGTGCCATTTGGAAGAGTTGCCAATGCCGTAAGTGTGGATGGCGGCAGCTGTGATCTGTTTCTTCTCCTTGTCGATGGCCCCAATCTTGAGCGTCTCGTTGGCCCAGTCGTGGCACCAAAATCCATTCATCCAGATGCCCTTGGAAACATCCCAGCGAGCGGGGGCGTCTTCGGCGTACTCGAACGTACCGCCCTTGTAGCCGAGCTCCCATTCGCCAGTCGCCTTGTCGACGGGCTTGACGCCGCGGTCGATCACCTTGGCGATTTCCGTCCAGCCCGTGTTAGGCCAGCGGGCGAGACGCATCGCCTTGCCACCGCTGAAAACCTCCATCTCACTCCAGCCGCTGAACTTGTCCGGCAGCGGAGGAAGCGCGGCTACCCCCATTGTCTTCAAATCGAAGGAAACGACCTTACCGCGCGCACCTTCAGGCAAACGGGCCAGCGTCGCCGCATCGGTCACCGTGCGAAAGCCGCCCGCAGGAAGGACGTGTCCACCGACAAACAGCGCCCCCGGCTTCGCCGCCCGGTAGACTACGGGAGCGTTCGTTGCCGAGCCGCCATCGTAAGCATCCAGCACAAAGGTGTTCGTCGGCATCGCGAAAGTGCCGCTCAACTCGACGGCGATACCTTTCTCAGCAAGCGCACCGCTCTTTTTCAGGCTGCGGATTGTATCGCGGGCTTTTTCAAGCGATGCGAACGGCTCCGAAGCTGTCCCTTTGTTATCGTCGCAACCGGATTGCGGATTGACATACAGAGCCGCCTGTGATCCACACGAAGAACAGGCTAGCAGCGAAAGAAAACAGATTTTCTTCATTTCAAAAGATCCCCCATATCGTCATCTACACTATGAGGTCGAGCGTACCGTTTCTCAGTGCCCGAGTCAAGTGGGCAGCTCAGATATGGGTTCAAGCGATTCACGGCTAGCACCTAAGGCATGTTATCCGCTTTAGTGCTGCCACTACGGCAGGGCTCGATTGCCGGGCGAGCCGATTCTCCTGTCAGTGCTCGACCGTCACCCAGCGACGACAGACCGTCGGACTTGTTTTGCTTTTCGCATCAGAAGTTGCGGTGGCCTTCAAAACGCACTTGCCTGCTGCTGCCGGAACAGTCAGCGACAGCGTGTAACTCGCGTCGCCAAGCTCCTTCAGGTCGAAGCGCTGTTCCGTGCTGCAAAGCGCTGTTCCCGCTTCGTTTTCCAACGCGAGTTTGAGCGCGCCGTTCATCGGCACAGACTCATCATTCACCATCATGACCGTGAACGTGCGGTTCGTGCCAGCCTTCAGCGTGGGCTGGAAAAAGTTGATGTAAACACCCAGTGGCTTAAAAGCTTCTCCCATGTAGTCAGCAAAGGCCGGGTCTAATTTGAGCGTGGTCACATCCGTGAAGTGATCAGCCGTATAAACGCCGGGATAGCTGCAAGTGAGATAGACGAAGTGAACGATGCCCGCGTAGTGTCGATGCGCACGCCAGAACTCGGTCTTACCTCCGAGGAGATACGAATACAGGTCGAGGCGTTCGCGTGCCGTACTGTTCGTTCCCAGAAGCTGCGCATAAACGTTTTCAGTAAGCAACGTCGGCGTTCCATCGCGGTTGAGCCAAAGCCAGCCGTATTCGTTGATGATCGCCGGATTCGTGTCCGAGGGCAGCGAGCCTTTGTGCGGTTTGCCGTCCATCGTCTCCAGATCGCTCATTTTGAACGTGAGTTTGTTGTGCCAACCGCTGATCATGAGGTACGGGTGGTTTTCCACCAAATCGTTCGGTCCGGCGGGTTTGTTGTAACTGTTTTCCCAAGGACGGTCCGAAAGATCGAGTGCTCGCACAGCCGGAATGATCTTTTCGCCGAAAGCGTCGTCTTTCGTTTCATTGTTGGCGTCCCAGACCGCCACGCTGGGGTGGTTCCAGTTGTCGCGCATCCAGTCCTTGTACTGGCGGATCATCTCGTCCGTGTCGTACGCGCGCGAGTACCCTTTGAACCACCCCGGTCCGCCGGTCCACACAAAGAACTCGTTTTGGATCAGAAGCCCCTCTTCGTCGCAGATTTCGAACCAGCGGTCCGGAACCGGACCGATGCAGAATCGGAAATAGTTCCAGTGCATTTTTTTGGGCAGGTCGCCTAGGAGCTTGCGCACCCACTTCTCATTCCATGGCAAATCCTTGCACAGCGGATCTTCGAAAAACCGGTGCAGCGTGATATTCGAACCGCGCAGATAATAGACCTTGCCGTTGAGCATCGCGCGCTTGGTGGCAGCGTCGAAGCGAAACTCGCGCATGCCGAAGCGCGTTGTCACCGAGTCGCCGCCGGTGCTTGATTCGACAACGTAGAGGAACGGATCTTCCGGCGACCAGAGATGCGCATCAGGAATCTTGATCGTCTGAGTGAACACCTTCTCTTCACCGGGATGAAGCGCGAGGGTGACCGGTTCTCCTGCGCCAGCCAGTTTGCCTTTTTCCCAGGCCTTGACTGTGTGGACCAGCGACGCCATGATCGGATCGGCTGAGTGATTCTTGACTTTTGTCTGGATCACAACTTCGCCCGTAGCGACACGGGGCGCGATTTGAACGGTCTCGATTGAAGGGTTGTCACAGAAGAAAAGCGACACGCTGTCATAGATGCCGGGTGTCCACTGGTTCTTCTCGAAATCCGACCCCGTGGGATAGTTGTCTGGGAGCACAGCGGGATGCGCACCGATGCGGATAACCAGCGTATTCTCAGAATCCCAGCGAATGGCTTCATTGAGCGTGAACAGACTGGCCGTAAAACAGCCAGAATACTCGCCAAGCTTCTGACCGTTGAGCCAGACGGCTGTACCGAACTGCGCTTTGTTGACCTTGAGTAGCGCCACAACCCGCTCTTTCGGCGCCCTAAACGTCTTCCTGTACCAGAAATAGTTGCGGTCCTGATCCACCTTTCCCACCCAGTACTTCTGCAACCAGTCGTCGGGAGCAAGTTTATAGGTGATGCGCCTTGCCATGTTCTCGCGGCTGATGAAAGCGTCCACATCTTTGAATGCTGGCTTGGCAAGATTGGCCAGTCCCGGCACAGGCGCGGTGTGATCGAAGGCCATGGGAATCGGCTCCGCCGAGCGGCTGTCCGCGATCTGCCATGTGCTGTCGAGCGAAACCGTCTGACGCCCTGCGGCCAGAAGATCCGGGGAGTGAAGAACTAAAAAGCATGCCATAGCTAGAAGCATCGGTTTCTCAGTTTTCATGATGCCAGCTCCTTTCAATTTCCTCAAGCGATCGACCTTTTGTTTCCGGCACAAACAGCCACATCACCGCAATCAGCACAACGCAAAAGCAAGCATAGACGTAGAACGGGAACGCATGGTTGAAGTGGGCGACGAACCACGACCCTTTCGCATCCATGATCGGGAATGTCTGCGTCACCAAATAGTCGGCCAACCACAGACAGAACGTAGCGAGGCCCAGTGCGCGGCCTCTGACTGCTGTCGGAAATATTTCAGAGAGCATGACCCAAATAACCGGCCCGACAGAGAGGCCGAAGCAGGCGATGTACAGGATGATACAGGCCAGCATCAGGTGGCTTGTAGCCGCAGTTGCGCTCATGGTCTGCGCCATCACGCCCATTGCAACAAGGCTGATGCCCATGCCGGATGTGCCGAGAAACATCAACGGGCGGCGGCCCCATTTGTCGACAGATGCGATGGCAATCAGGGTGAAGAGTACGCCTGAGCCATTGATGATGATCTGCTGCAAAAGCCCTGCGTCAACGCCGGTGGACTGGCTCATCGTCTTGAAAATCGTTGCGCCGAAATACATGAAGACGTTGATGCCAGTGACCTGTTGCAAGACTGCGAGCGCGATGCCGAGCAGCATCGGTACACGCAAGCGGCTTGAAAACAGCTCGCCCCATGTTCCCTTTTCGCCTGCGAGCGACTCGCTGATGCTCGCAACCTCCGCATCGGCAAACCTGTTTCCACCGACTCTGGCGAGAACCGTGCGGGCTTCTTTGTCCCGCCTCATTTCGATCAGCCAGCGGGGGCTTTCAGGAATTCGCAGCAGGAGTAGAAAGAACGCGACCGCAGGCACGGTTCCTAAAGCGAACATCCAGCGCCAACCGGTCGCAATGTTCCAAGCCTGGTCGCCATGTCCCGCGATGACGTAATTGGCGAATGACGTGGCAGCGATGCCGCCGACGATGGCGATCTGGTTAACGGCCACCATCCGACCGCGCAGATGGGCCGGCGTGATTTCAGCGATGTACATGGGCGTCGATATTGAGGCAACACCGATGCCGACTCCGCCAAGAATACGGAACAAAATAAAGGTCAAGATGTCGCGTGGCAACGATGTGCCGACCGCGGAAAGCAGAAACAGGCCAGCGGAGATGAACAGCGCCATCCTGCGCCCGAAACGGTCCGAAATCGGCCCGACGAGAAGCACGCCTAACGCACAGCCGATCAGCACGCACCCCGACGCCCACCCTTTCATCAAGTCATCGAGTTGGAACCGCAGCGTGAGTGCCTCGATCGCGCCTGATATCACGCCGGTGTCATAGCCGAAAAGCACCCCTCCCAGTGTTGCCACCAAGCAGATCGGCAGGAGGTAGGACCAGGCCACATCCGCAATCGGAACCTCCGTGTTCGCAGCCTTTACTATCGAGTGCGCTCGCATCACCAAACCTCGAATTTCATGTCGCCCGGAACAGGACTCTGAAAGGGTCCTGGCGTCGGCTTTTCCACGCCTCTTTTCACACCGAAATAGTCGAAACACACTTCAGCATTCTCATAGCTGAGCTTTGAAACATGCGTTGCGCCAAGCAGGTGCGGCGAAACCGGCCGGGTGCGTGCATCTTTCAACTCACAGTCAGAGGAGAAACAAACAAAAAAGTGTCCGCGCTCTTCAACAATTTTGGCACCTGGATTCAGCTTTGTCAGCACAAGCGCGTTGGCTTCCTCCGAGGAGGGCAATGCGCCGTTGAAAAACACGTTGCCGCCTGTTTGCAGAGGATACTCACGCGTGTCATACACCCACAGCCCGTATCCGGCAATGCGGCGATGCCGGTCCCCCTCTTTTGCGGCCGAACCCGACTTTTCACCCGCCCCAACAAAGAGATTGTTGTAATAGCGGTTGTCGCCCCCTTTGATGTTGACCAGTCCAGCAACGGTGGTCGAGTGCGCCGGATGATAGGGCGTTTCTCGGCTCAACTCCTCGCTGCTGACAATTTTTCCGGTGAACAGGTTGTGCGCATAGGCCCCGCCCTCGGACACGTCCAGCAGGCTGGTGCCTGAGAGAAACAGATTGTTGTCCACGATAAACGGGCCGTGATTCACCTCCACGAACAGATCCTCCGAGAGGTTGTCGTGAAAAAGATTGCCCTCGACGTGTGTGCCCTGCGCCATCCAATCGAGCCAAAGTCCGCGTGTGGTCCGGTAGATGTGATTGTGCCCAATCGTCACATCAACCGCCCCGTGAAACTTGATGCCCGCCATCTCCGCCCCCGTAAACAGCCGCCGGACATGGATGTCATGGATCACATTGCCCGTGACCCTGCTAAAGGCACAACCCAAACTTCCCACGATGCCAGCCTGCTCGCAATGGGAGATCGCATTGTCGCGGACAAGGTGATGGCCGACGTTCGCTTCGTTCCATCCGTTCAACAGCGCGCGTTCGATAGTTTTGACATAGCCCTCAGCCGTGTTGGCCGAGGTGTTATCGAATGCATCACCGTACTTTCCCAGAGAAATGCCGGAACAGACCGAATAGCTGACGTCGTTGCTCTCGATGATCCAGCCTTTGCTCCAGTGCGTGCCGATCAGTCCGACCTGTTCAGCCGTGGGCGGTGCCCACGGCGTCGCAGCGTCGCGCAAAATGAAGCCTCGAACCGTCAGGTAGTTGATGCCCGTTTTGATCGGATAGAAAACCGTCTGTCGAACATTGATCTCCACATTCTGCACGTTCGGATCGATATGCTTGAACTGCGCCCAGATCGTCGTGCTATCCCGATCCACCTGCCCGAACCAGAGCGACGGAGTGCGAGTGCTTGATTTGAAAACGAGGCAGAGATTCTTCACGCCGCTGGTCGGCTTAATCTTCGCTGTGAAGGACGTCCACGATTGCCAGTTGCCCGTGTCTGAAACCGAACAGGTACCCAACAGTTCGCCATCCGGTTTGTCCAAATGAAGTTCGATCTCGCCACCGCCCGTGACCGAGGCTGCGCGAATTTCCACGCTTTCTATGCCCCCGCCGAAGTCAACGTGCTCATAGCGGGTCCAGTCACCATCCTCGATCCAACCTATGCACTGCCCCCCTTCCACACAAGGTGCGGTTCGAATGCCGTGTTTCTCAGAAAACCGATCGGCTGAGATCCGCGCCGTGTTATTTGCCGGACGAATCCATGACACATTCATCAGGAATGTGCCCGCCTTAGACGAATGGGTGCCCGGAGGCATCAGCACGTCGTCCAACTTGGCCGCTTCGACAAGCCAGTCGCCGTTGAGATAGACCGCCCCTGTGTGATGCTGACGGCCCAGCGGGCTGAACCAGTCACCGTGAATCAGATCACCGTAGGGATTGAACGCGCCAAAAAAAGAATTCGGCAGCGTCACCCTCCAGGCGTCATTTGTCACCTTCACCCAGTCCTTGACCGGCTCCGCACCCGTGATAACGACTTTCTCTCCTGGAGCAGCCCGATAGACGATGCGCTTTACATCAGACGCTCCACCGCGCGGAGGGCTGATGCGTTCACGGTAAACGCCTTCATGCACGGTGATGACATCGCCCGGCTGTGCGAGACCGGCGGCATGTTGGATCGTGTAGAAAGGTGCCGCCGAAGTGCCGGTGTTGGAGTTCTTGCCACCGACGGCCACATGAAACTCAGTGGCGTGAAGGGTGGCACCAAGCACAACGGCGCCCCAAAGCGCTATGACGGTTCTCTTCATGCTTCCGTTCTTTCCTGATTACAGGTTGTCCTTCATTGCCGTGATCCCCGCAAGCGGAATGACGCAGTCGCCTCTTGTTTTGGGGTCGAGCTCCATGACGGCGTTTTTGTCATTGCCGGCCCAGCCGAATAAGTGCACGACGATTCTCCTGCAAGAGGCGTCGCTGAGAGGGTCGACGAGGAGATGCGCGGTTTTTCCGTCGTTTCCGATTTTGAGCTCCATCGTCAGCTGGCCGAACGGAGTGGCGATGCCGGTCAGCTTCGTGATCATATCGGGCTTCGTCCATTCGGCGGGCAAACCCTCGAAGAGATGCAATTCATCGCCTCGGTCCAACGCCAGCAGGTGAACCGTCAGCCGGATGAACTCGGCGCTGGCCCAATTGTGTGGCATGTCGCCGACCTTCTTGAACTTCGCGCCTTTCAGCGACTGCTCCTCGCGCCAAACAAGCACGGGCGCGGCATGATTGGCGAAAGCGTAAAGGACTCGCGCGGCTTTGCGTCCGTTGCCCTGCCACAACCAGGCATGGCCATAGAAAGAAGCGAAGTAGTTCCAAATGCCGGCTGCGTCCCAGCCGGTGCCATAGACCATGCCCTCCTGTTCGGTGGCAGCCAGCATCGCCATGTTGCCGGCGACGAGTGGGTCGTCTTTTGTGAAAATCTGTCCCGGATAAACCGCATGGCAGAACCCCCACTGTCCGCGCTGCGGCAGGTCTTGGCCGTCCATGAGAATCGGCAGATACCGATTGCCCTGCGGATCGGCCTTCATGTCGCGTGAAGCGGCTCTTCTGAAAGCCGAGATGAACGCATCGTACTCCTTCTGCCACATGTCCGCTTCGCCTTCTTTACCGAGCCAATGGGCAGCCTGAACGAAAACGTGAAGACCCACAAAATTCCAATACGGATTCGTGTATTCACTGTGAATGCCGCCGATGCCGCCGTCAGGAAAACCGGGAGGTACAAGGCCATCGTCGAACGGCGAATCGTTGTGCAAGGTTTCTTGGCGGAGCCGCTTTATGTAACCTGCAACGCGTTCCAATTTCGGCCAAACCGATTCGAGCCATGCCTTGTCTTGTGTGAGTTGCGCATGCCGTATGCACGTCCACAACACAATCCCGTTTTCCTTGGAGTAATTCTTCATGACCTCGATGCGACCGTCGGACTGCTGGTGTGTCAGTTCGTAGGCGACACCGTTGCGAGCCTGGTCGCCCGCGCCGAGCAGTGTGGCCGCTTCGAGCAGAAACGCACCGTCCACAATCCAAAGCCCCCTGTAGCAAGTCGGCCCCACCTGAAACACAGGCAGGCCTGCTTTGATTTCGCGCGCCTGCCAGATGTTTCGGATGGACGAATCGATCAAAGCTTGAATGCCTGCGTCCGGCACCTGCACACGCCCCCACGGCAACGGCGCCTTCGCCCAATAGGCCACCGCTTGTTCGACTGTAGCCTGACCACCCACACTCGCATCACCGAGGTTGTAACAGACGGAAAAATCGGCGGCCTGACCGCCTGGCACGGTCAGCGTGGCGAGTTGCACGTGCGTTCCGCTTGTCAGTCCGCCCATCTTCAGAGACGCCGTGACCGTCGCATTGGTGCTGATCTCAATGCGCTGGCCATCCAGTCGCATGCCCAGCTTCGTATCCACAACCAACGAAGGGTGCAGAGTGCGCGTTTCCGGTCCAGTGTTGGCAACATGCACAAGAACCCAGTCGCTCCGAACCGGAGCATCTACCGCGAAGGCCTCTTCGACAATGCTCAAACCGTTCGCTGAACGGTAGGTTCTCACAACCGGTACGCGCGGCGAAAATAGCGCCTGTTTCTGCCAAACGGCATCGCCAGTCACCTCAACCATGATCCGCGTGCCGAACTCGCGTCCGCCTTGTTTGAAATGATAGAGAAGCGCACCGCTCTTATCAACCAGCGACTTGTTTGGATCGTCTGGCAGGCAAATTGACGTTTGCCATTCGGGGGGTGCAAATGAGAAATCCACTGCTTCGCCTGCCCGTGCCGAGAGCGCCCCCATGGTCAAAAAAAGAATCCGAAACCGGGTTAGCATGGACGTCCCCATTTCCGTTCAGTTGGCACTGTCGCGAATCGCCCGGAACATCGCCAGCAGGTTATCGGTCGGCGTGGTGGCCTGCACATTGTGGACGGCGTCGAATATGAAACCTCCATCCGCGTTAAAGATCTCAATCCGCTCACGGCACTCGCGGTAGACCTCGTCAGGCGCACCAAACTGCAGCGTCTGCTGCGTGTTTGCGCCGCCTCCCCAGAAGGTGAGTTGCTTGCCAAACTCCTTTTTCAACATCCGGGCATCCATGCCGACCGCCGAGCATTGGACAGGGTTTAGGATGTCGAATCCGGCCTCGATGAATTCGGGGATCAGCTCCGCAACCGCCCCGCAGGAATGAATGAACGTCTTCCACTCCGATCGCGCATGCACAAGGTCGTTGACGCGCTTGTGAAAGGGCTTAAAGAGGTCGCGGTAGGCTTCGATGCCGATGAACAGCCCGCGCTGCGTACCGAAGTCCGTTCCAGTCAGAAAGACCGCCTGCACGCGATCGCCCAAGAGGCCGATCACTGTTTCCAGATTCTTCAGGCCAATCTCGCACTGCCGCTCGAAAATGGCGCGGACGTAATCCTTCCGGATCACCGTCGAAACATACCACTCCTCTATGTCGCGGATGCCTTTGGGCTGCTTCATCCAAGGCGCCGGCACCAAGGCAATGTCGCCGAATGCCGTTCCGGGCATAGTGAGCGTCACACCGACTGCACCCAGCGCGTCCAGTTCCTTGGCTCGCCGCTGATACCAAGCGATGTCATCGCCACTGAACAGGCCGAACTCTTCCAAGTTGTCGGCAGGATCAAGACGATCGTCATCAATCGGCGGTTGTCGGACCAACGTGTCGAAGAAATAATAGCCCTTGGGCATGCGTCCGCTCGGTGGCGCACTCATATCGCCTTCTGGGTAAATCAGAATGTCGCCTTGGGCGTCGGTGGTGACATTGAAGTTCTCAGGAACCAGCACAGGCGTGCCGTCGAACAACGTGAAAGGCTTCCAGCGGCCGTTTTCAAAGCCGAACATATTCTTGCGCGTCATCAGGCCAACCGTATCGATTCCTAGCAACTCGCGCAGCTCATTGTCAACTTCGCCCAGCATCTGGTATGGGTCGATCACTTTGACGCGCCACGCCATATCGCCCGTCAACGCCTTCCGCAAGCGGTGAACCGCAGCCACATGGATGCCGGTGACCGCCGTGCTGCCGAAATCCACCGGGACGCGGTCCGGTTGCCGATGGTTCAGCGCCGCACACACTCGCTCTCTGCTGTTCATTGGGTCACCCTTCCCGATCCCTCTTACGATGCATGTCCGATCTCACAATATGTTCCTACTATACCCCGTTTGAAAAGGTCTGAGAATGCCTAAAATCAAAAAAAACATATCTCAAATCACAACAGGCCTTGCCGGAAGACCACCGCTCTTGCTACGCTTGAACCCTCATGACGCAACCCAATCTTGCTTATGACGGCGCGAAAATCGAGTGGGCACAACGCAGCGTCCGTTCGCCCCGCGTCACGCTGGGCCAGGTTCGCTATCAGCCCGGGGGCTATTGCGGACCTCGCGTCCAGCGCGATTACGAACTGGTCTTGCTCTATTCCGGCTCCTGTGACGTCCGGATCGACGAGACGCATCGCATGCTCAAAGTCGGCGACGTACACCTGTTCAAACCCGGTCACCGCGAGCATTTTCTGTTCGATGCCGAGACGCTGACCCATCACTTCTGGTGCTCAATCGTCCCCTCCTGTCTGCCAAAGGAACTGCGACGCGCCCTTGACTCCGCACCTGACGGAAATCATCCGCCATCCGAATGTTTCAACCGCATGGTATCAGCCGCCTTTCTGTTGCGTACGGGCCAATCCCAAGCTGCCCTGCAAGTCGTGGACACTTTGGCTTTAGCGCTCTTCTCCGAATTTCTGAACATGGCGGATCACGCCACCGTGATGGCCTGCGACGACACCTGTGTGATTCGAGCCCTTCGCTACATGGAGGACCACTTGGGCGAAACCGACTGCCTGTCCGGCGCGCAACGCGATGCAGGCTGTTCGGTCAACGCGCTCATCTACAAGTTCAACACGGCCGTGGGCACGACCCCTTCGCGGCATCTGTGGCGGCTTCGCACAGAAAAGGGTTTGGGCTTACTGGCGGAGACCGGTCTGTCGGTTGCGGAGATCGCCGATCAGTGTGGCTTCAAGAACCCGTTTCATTTCTCGCGCTGCGTGCGGCGTTTGCAAGGCCAGCCACCGCGCGAGATCCGCCGCTGCGCGTGGGCCTGAGGTCGGGCTCCATCACCTGCAATGCCGGTTGACTTGGTCGAGCAAGAGGCGTAAAGTTAACTTGATCTAACACTGCCTGTTGTCGGGCGTGTTCGAACCACTAAGTTAAGGAGACTCAAAATGACATCACGTCGCGTTTTCATCGGCTCCATCCTCACCCTCGCGGCCGTTCCCCTGCTCTCTAACGCTCAGTCCTGCTGCGCGGCGGGCGCAAAAGACACCAAGTGCTGCGAATCTAAACTGAGGGCCACAGGTGCAGTCGTTGTCGAATCGAACGAGAAAAAATCAAAAATCAAAATCAAGTGCGCCAAGTGCGGTTATTTGAGTGCGGAGATTGAAATCGATACGCCCACTGCGGACAAACCGTACACGCAGGAATGGACCTGCCCAAAATGCGGGAACAAGCAGAAGGTCACAGTCGAACTTCCCACCGCCTAAGCTGACCGTTTATAGAGAAGGCAGAGGCTCCTCAGCCTCTGCCTTCTCCTTTTCACCGCTCAGGGTCAAAACCCTGTAAATCGGCGAGCGTAACTTCCTGGATGGATGTTCGCACCCGGTCGGCCTGGGTCAGTTTCGCCCGCGGAAACGACGTAGCGACCGCGATACAGCGCATGCCGGCCGCTTTTGCTGCCGCAATGCCATTCACAGCATCTTCGATGACCGTGCAGAAGGCAGGCGGCACGCCGAGACGATCTGCGGCCTTCAGGAAAAGAGCGGGGTCGGGCTTACGACGCTCGACATCCTCCGCTGTCACCACCGCGTGCCACGTCTCAATCGGCAACCCGATCTTGCGCAGATTGGCCTCGACTTTGATTCGATCCGCGCTCGAGGCGATCGCACATCGCCAGCCTACAGCGCGGCAGGCTGTCACCAACTCGAACGCCCCAGGGAAAACCTTGAGCGTTGCAGGAACCATCTTCAGGTAGAGTTCGTAGGTGCGGGCTTTAGCGACTATCAGGTCAAGCGCGAGACCGTACTTCTCGGCAACGCCGCCGATGTAGCGGTTTTCACCCGCGCCAACGAACGGCTCGAAATCCTCGGCGCGAACCACCAGCCCATGCTCGAGGAACATCGCGCGAGCCGCAGCGCAGATCAGCGGCTCAGAATCCGCCAACACGCCGTCCATGTCGAAGATCGCCGCACGCATGAGTTGCGTTTTCTGCATTTACCTTCCCGCATACGTCTGACGCAGGTGCCTGACCGTCAGCGCCTTGGCGAAGTCGGCGAAGCTGGATTCGTCCTTGGGCGTGAAGGTGAGCGTCACGGGACGGCCAGGCAGCAGCGTGAAGCTGTTGTCGCTGAACTCGCCGCGGATTCCGCTGACGTTGGCCCAGACGAAGAAGGCCGGCTTGTCCGTCGTCAGTGTCACAGTCCACTTTCCGTTCCGCTCGGCGGGTATCGCGTCGACCGCCGCATCGCCTAAATCGCAACGCTTGAAAGCGCTGAAATACCACTCGTTGCGATGCTGCTCTTTCGCGCCGTCCACGTCGGCGGTCAACACGACCTCGAGGAAACGCTCATCCCGCTCCTTGTCCGTACCGAAATGAGCGACCGGCAGACGCCCGAGCAACTGCGCGGAACGCGCCGCAATGTCGCCCTTCAGGCTCACCGTCTCCAGTTTCTTGCCGTTGTAGCCCCACAGCTCAACCGCCGCCTCAGCCTTGGCCGGCACGGCGCGATCATTGACCGCCCACACCTCGATGTTTGTGGGATCGTTGTCGGCAGGCACGACCATGACTGCGACGGGAGCGTAGAAGCGCTTGGCCTGATAGTGCAGGTGCTTCCATTTGCCGCCGTACTCGAGGCTCGACCACGAGGCCACGGGCCAGTTGTCGTTGAGCTGCCAGTAAAGCGTACCCATGCAGCGGGGCTGCAAATGCCGCCACGCCTCAACCGCGGTCTTGATCGCTATGCCCTGCTGCACCTGCGACAGATAAAGGGTACTCTCGAAGCCTTCCGGGAAACGGAAGTACCGAGACATGGTTTCCATGATGCGCGAATTGCCGCCGGTGTTCTTCTGGTGATGCTCGAAGTCCGGAGCCGTGGGGTTCAACTGGTCCGGCGAACAGAACGTCTTCGCCACGTCGAGCGACGAGAAAGATTGGAAGCCGAATTCGGAGCAGAAGCGCGGCTTGACGCTGTAGAACGCGCTGAAGTTTTTGTTCTCGTGCCACACGGTCCAGTAGTGCATGTCGCCGCGGTTATCGTCGTGCCAGCCGTCGCTGAAGTCGCCGGGCCCCGCGCAGGGCGACGAAGGCCAGAACATGCGGGTCGAGTCATACTTCGCAATCGTTTCGCTCAGGACGCGGCTGAGGCGGTCGTAATTGAGCAGATAGAGGTCGCGATTCTTCTTGCTCGGCTCGAACCACGTGAGCGCGCCGATACACTCGTTGTCACCACACCACAGGGCGATGCACGCATAGTCGCGCAGACGGCGAAGCTGATGGGCCAACTCGGCCTCGACCTCGCCCAGAAACGCGTGGTCTGAAGGATACAGCGCACAGGAGAACATGAAGTCGTGCCACACCATCAGGCCCAGCTCATCGCAGGTCTGATAGAAGCAGTCGTTCTCGAACTGCCCGCCGCCCCACAGGCGGATCATATTCATGTTGGCGGCCTGCGCCGAACCCAACAGATCGCGGTATCGGTCGGGAGTCTGGCGGGCAGTCATTGCGTCGCAGGGAATCCAATCAGCGCCTTTGCAATAGATGTCCACGCCGTTGACGCGGAAGGTCATGCTCATGCCGGGTTTGCTCGACGTGTCGCCCGTGTCGGGCTTGTTGATCACCTCGATGGTGCGCAGGCCGAGCTTGCGCGAAAGGGTCGCATCACCCACCGTCACGGCGAGATCGTAAAGGGCCTGCTCGCCCGCGCCGTTGGGCCACCACAGGCGCGGATTATCGACCGTGATCTTGGCGCTCACGCGGTTATTACCGGGCACCAATTTCACGGGCACACGGGCTTTGCCTTCACCTAAAGCGACCATCAAAGTGGAGTCCCCGCCCGCGGGCGAGGCCACTTCTGCGGTCACCGTCACATCGCAACGGCCCGGCTGATGCCTCTGTTCGCAATAAACGTAATCGATGCGCGCCACATCCGAGCCGATGAGTTCGGTCTTTCCAGCAAACCCAGCCACCATCAGAGCAATGCCCCAATCCCAGCCGCCGTTGCAGGCCGGTTTGCGGATCAGATTGATATGCTTCCACATCGCATTGTCCACGATCGGAAGCGGAAACGGAAGCGCTTTCGCGCGTTCTTCAGAGATCAGCGCTGCGCTGTGAAACAAAGCCGTGATCGTGTTTTTGCCTGACTTTAAGAAGGGTTTCACTTCGAAATCATAGCGGCGGAAACGGTTGCCCGTCTCACCCACGGCATGCCCGTTGATGCTGATCGAGCAGAATGTGTCGACATGCTCCAGACGCAGGCAGAGGGACTTCTTGGCCAAAAGGGCCGCAGGCACCTCAAAGGTTTTTTCGGCGATCCACTCCTTCTCACCCACCCACTGCACATCGTCCTCGTTGCGGCCAAAGTAGGGGTCGGGGATAACTTTCGCCGAGAGCAGCGCGCTGTGCACGTCGCCGGGAATCGTCATCGGAACAGCAGGCTTATCTCCGTCCGCCTGACGCACCGACCACGTGCCCGCGAGATTGACCGTGTTCAGCTGATCCTCCGCCGCCCACGTACGACTCGTCATAACACCCACACACACTAGCGCTGAGATCAATAACCGGCGACTCACCTTCATACCCTCTCCCTTCGCATTTAGCCCTGTCCCGACGCACCGCAAGGCGCAGACAAGGCAAGGTCTTCACGGACTTTGAAAGCTTTAAAGTATCGGATTACGCCGGTCACGTCAAACGAAGTGTTTGATCGTTCCATCGGGCGGTTAAACAGTGGCTAACTGGACACAGCTTTCAACGATGCCCGCCTCAATAGCGTAGCGGGTAAGGCCGCGGTGTCATAGATGTCGAGCTTATGCCTGAGGCGGGCGCGATGCTTCAAGACTGTCTTGATGCTGATGGCAAGTGTTTCTGCGATTCGCGTGTTGGCTTTGCCCTCGGCGATCAGTGGGAGAACCTCCACCTCGCGCGAGCTCTGGTGAGAGACGTTAGCCTCGGATGCCCCTTGCGCCCGGCGGCCGCATCGCCGGCCACCACGATCCGGCGTTCATTCACCCGTGCGCTCCAGAACAGGAGCAACTCAGCGCACCCGATCGGTTAGGTTTCATGGTTCATCATTGCTGCACGCTCCCGGCGTCGCCCATAGCTAATTCGGGATACAACTTCGCAATGCAGTCAGGACAGATGCCGTGGCTGAAGCTGGCTTCGGTGTGATCCCGCACATAGACCTCCACCTGATTCCAATAGCCCTGGTCATCGCGGATCTTTTTGCAGTTCGCGCAGATGGGCACGATGCCACGCAGGGTCTTGACGTGATCAAGCGCCTGACGCAACTCATCGACCTTGGTAGCCAGAGCGTCCTGCATGGCGACCATGCGCCGCCCGACCTCGATGCGGGCGCGAAGTTCACCAGGGTCGACCGGTTTGGACAGGTAGTCGTTGGCCCCGGCCTCTAGCCCGGCAATGATGTCGGCCTTCTCGCCCTTGGCTGTCAGTATAATGAGGTAAGGCGGACGGTCGGTTTGCAACGCGCGGATCCGCCGCACAACCTCCAGACCGTCCATCTCCGGCATCATCCAGTCGAGAATCGCTAACGCAGAGGCATTGGGCTGGCTCAGTGCCGCCCAAGCCTCCGTGCCATTCACCGCCGCAGCGACTTCGTGGCCCTGTTTTTTGAGCACCTCAACCAAAACAGTGCGCGACGTTAAGTCGTCTTCAGCAATCAGGATACGCATGGGGATAACCTCCTGTTACGATTCCCGACATCAAGGCGTTTCTCCGCTCAAAGTGAGCTCAGTCACCATGGTTTCTTTCAACCGGGAAAACTGCGCCTCCAGCTCGGCCATGTGAGCCGTGACCGCGGCTAGATCGCCAGCCTTGGCCTCCTTTTCTATCGCACAAGCTATCGCGCACAGAGTTTCGCAGCCCAAGTTTGCAGATGCGCCTTTGATGGTGTGCGCCTGACGTCCGATGCCTGCGGCGTCACCGGCGCGCAGATAGCCCATCAACGTAGAAAGCTGCTTAGGGATATCGGCCAGAAAACCCTCGGCCACCATGTGAACCAAATCTGCGTCACCCATCAGCCGGGACAGCACGCCCTCCCTGTCGAACAGCTTGGCCTCGGAATCAGCGCTCTGAGATGAGACGTCCCCATTATTCAGCGGCGCGTTCTGGGCAGGCACCTCTCTCTTTCCGCTTCCCCCGTCTCTTTCCGGCAGCCTTTTCTTCAGCACCTTCACCAGCGCCGAGGGCTCGACCGGCTTGGAAACGTAATCGTCCATGCCAGCCTCCAAGCAGCGCTCGCGGTCGCCATGCATGGCGTGTGCCGTCATAGCAATGACAGGCACCCGGTGATTGAGCACAGCGGAGTGTGGGTTGCGGATATTGCGCGTGGCCTCAAGTCCATCCATCTCCGGCATCTGCACATCCATCAGCACCAGACCGTAGGGAATGGTTTCGAGCGCCTTGACAGCTTCGGCCCCATTAGCCACGGCATCCGCCTGCAGGCCCAGTTTCTTGAGAATGCCTAAGGCGACCTGCTGGTTAATGATGTTGTCTTCTGCCACTAAGATGCGGGCTGAACTCCAATTCATATCGCGTAACGCCTGGTATGCGGCCAGGGGGGGCATCGCCTGGCGAATGCTCTGTCCGGCCAGGATATTGGTCAGGCGGTCGAACAGTTCAGATTGGCGCACCGGTTTGTTCAAGCTGGCGGCAATTCCGCGCTCCTTTATTTTCTGAGCGTCGCATTGCTGTCCCACAGAGGTCATCAGGATCAAATGAATATCCTTCAGCTTCGAGTCTGACTTGATGGCCTGCGCCAAGGTTAAACCGTCCATGTGGGGCATCTGCATGTCGAGGATGGCCACACGGAAGGGGTCGCCCGCGTCATGAGCCCTCAGCAAGGTCTTTAAGGCCGCAGAGCCGCCCGAGGCCTCTTCCGGCCGCGCGCCCCAAGTCTTGAGCTGCAGCAGTAACACCTCCCGTGTGGTGGCATTGTCGTCCACCACCAAGAGGTGCGCCCCTTTCATTGCAGCCTGAGAAACGACAGTTCGTTTCCCTTCGGTTTGCTTGGCAAAACGCACCGTGAACCAGAACTCTGAGCCTTTGCCTTTTTCGCCGTCGGCGCCGATTTCGCCTCCCATCATCTTCGCCAACTGTTTTGCGATTGCCAGTCCCAGCCCTGAACCGCCGTATCGCCGTGTGGTCGAAGAGTCCTCTTGGGTAAACTTCTGGAACAGGCAATCACGCTTGTCCGCCGATATGCCGATGCCCGTATCGCGCACAGAGAAGCGGATCACCGCTTCGGCGGCGGTTTCCGACACCAAGCTGACGCGCACGTCGATCTCGCCCTGGCGTGTAAACTTGATCGCGTTCCCGACCAAGTTGACGAGGACCTGGCACAGTCGCCCGGGGTCGCCTTTAAGATTGCCCGGCACCTCCGGGGCAATGGAGCAAATGAATTCGAGTCCTTTGTTGTGGGCGCGCAGAGCCAAAGGAGTGTTGAAATTTTCAAGCAAAGTGCGCAAATCGAAGTCCAGCGTTTCAAGATCCAGCTTGCCGGCCTCAATCCTCGAGAAGTCTAGAATGTCGTTGATGATCGCCAGCAGTGATTCGCCGCTGGCACGCACAATCTCGACATACTTGCGCTGCTCGTCGCTGAGCTCTGTGTCCAACAGCAGCCCGGTCATGCCGATCACCCCGTTCATCGGGGTACGGATTTCGTGGCTCATGTTGGCCAAAAACTCGCCCTTGGCTGCACTGGCCCTCTCGGCCTGTACCGCCATCTCGTGAGCCCGGGAGTTAGCGATCTCAAGACGCCTATTTGTTTTCCGCAGCTCCTCTTCCGCCCGTTTGCGCAGGAGTGCGCCGCCGATATGCGCAGCGATGTGTTCAAGCTGCTCAATCTCGACGAGAGAAAAGCGCCCCTTCCTGCGGTCGTTGAGCTGGATCAGCCCCACAATCTCGTCCTGATTCAGGATAGGTATCAGAGCCAGGGAAGCGTAACCCTGATGGACGCACTGATTTCGCGGATGAAACCGGGGGTCTTCGCTGGGTGGAATGACCAGCAGCAGAAAGGAATCGTTCGTCCAGTAGCTCCCCCCCGGTGTTAAGAGCGAGTTGGACCGTTCGGTCTTGCCGGAAATGACCAGACCGCAGGCACATTCCAGACGGCTGTTGCCGTCTTTGTCCAGGCACACCCCGCCGTCTGCGGCATGTCCAACCAACGTATTTTCCGTCTGAAGAAACTCGTCAGTAAAACCTTCCTGGGCGAAATACGGAAAATCGTCCCCGACTTGTAAGCGTATGCCCACGGCATCGACTCCGATCCGGGTCTTCACTGCGGAGACGACGCGTCGGATGGAATCTTGCAGGTCGCCCTGTTCGCTTTGAATCTGCAGGATCTCCTGGCCTAATTCCCTGTAATTCTCCATCTGCTTGCGTTCGGTGATGTCGCAATAGATCGACTGATAGGTGCCGTCAGGCATCATCTTGGTCCGCATCTCCACAACGACCTCCGAACCGTCCGAACGCACCAGCGTACGTTCGGTCACAACAGTTTGCCCTTTCTGCAACAAATCAAAACGGAACGGATGCCTTTCCAGGCTTTCCCGCTTGAAAGGCATTTCTCGTATGCTCTTGCCGATCAGCTCCTCGCGCGTCTTGCCTGTCATTTCACACATGCACTGGTTGGCATCGATGATCACGCCCGCATGATTGCCCAAGAGAATCCCATCAACGGCCAGCTGAATCAATCCACGGTACCGACTTTCGCTGTTTCGGAGGGACGCTTCCGTCCGCTTGCGCTCGGTGATGTCCTCCACTGACGACTGGTATCCTGCGACTTTTCCGTTCGCATTTCGCACGATAGTCGCCAACCCATGGGCAATGAAAGGTGAACCGTCCATCCGCCTAGCCGTAAAGTCCCCCTCCCACTGCCCTGTCTTATCGAGGGCCTCAATGATGGCAACGGCATCGCTTGGATCCTCGAGGAAAAACTGGACGGGCTTGCCGATGGCCTCATCCTTGCTTGGACAACCCCAAATCCGCAGGAACATATCGTTGACATCGGTTATGAAACCCTCCGTGTCGGCGATGCTGTTAGCTGCAATCGATTCGTCGAAAACGAGGCTTTTAAGGCACCCCGCATCCTCTGCCTTCTTGCACTCGGTGATGTCGATCATCGTGACGTGGCAGGCGGGTTCACCTTCTGCCGTTTGCTCTGAGCGGGCTTGCTTTGATCCTGTCGAAAGGTCCAGTGCGGAGGCGACCGATAGATGCGCCCAGAAAAGCGTGCCGTCCTTCTTGACCATCCTCAGATTGCAGGCCTGCTGTTCTCCCGTGTCAGAGAGTTTTTTGTAGAGCCTATTGTAGATGTCCTGGTCCTCGTCAAGGATGAACCGGCTCAACGGCTGTTTGTCCAACTCATTCCGTGGTGCGCCTATCAGAGCGGCCGCCACAAGGTTGGACTCCAAAATGCGACTCTTTCCGCTGACAACGAGATAGCCCATCGGAGCGTGGACGTAAAGGTCATGATAGCGTTTCCTTGAGGCGTCCATTCTCCGATTCTTCTTTTCCCATTCGGCCTGATGGAACTGAAACTCGCAGAGTGCCTGCCGCATCGCGTCTGATGCCGGAACTGTTTCTTTTAAGTAGCTGCACTCAAACTGCTTACACACTTGCTTAACTTGTTCGAATCGCCCCATTCTGTTGGACATGGTTCGCCTCCGATCACGCATCACCACTTCGCTGTCGGTGCTATCACAATCCTCTAACCTTCATCTCCATTACGATGTGTTCTGTTAATTTCTCAAGATTCAAAGACAAAGTGTTAATTGCATTATGTAATTTAGAGCATAATAGACCATCAAAGACCTTAATGCAAGCTCAATTTGGCATGTTAAGAGCCCATTTTTCTCCGTCTGTTCGTTCCTCAGGAGAATCGGTCACGGCGCCCTACTCTCCAGACCGCCGCCCAGTAGGTGCACAACCCGGTCCGGCTCCGCTCACGATAATCCACAATCGGCCCCGGTTTATGGATTGTCGCATTCGGTATTTTCGTTTATCATCTTGAATATGGTTGAATGCCAATAGAATTAGAAATCGATGTTGCGATAAGGCCTTCTGCCCCCCTTTCCCGTCAAGCAAGGATCTACGGACACCCACATGAACACACCCCCCGTAAACAGGCAATCTGTCCGGCCGTTTCAGCTGCTCTGGACCGTTGGATTCAGCGGCAAACGCTTCGTAGACCCGGCCCGTGAAGCAGCGATTGGGGCGGCGCTGCGCCAGACCATCCAAGATCTCGTGACCAAGGCTACAGCCAGCAACGCACGGCTAACCGCTGTTTCGTCTCTGGCACGTGGCGGAGACGTGCTGTTTGTCGAAGCCGTACGCGAAGCGCCGCTACCCTGCGGCCCATTGCATTGGAAAGGCCTGCTGCCCTTCTCCTGGGACACGTTCATCCGACTTGATTTGGAGAGCGACTACGACGGGAAACCGCTGCAAGAGGCGGAGCGGGCGGCACGGACCCGACGGGCGCAAGCCTGTTTGGCGCCCCTTCTTCACGCACCTGAAGTCATTTCGCCCGGAGCGAATCCCGCTGACACGGAGCAGCGCGAGGAAGCCTACCTGGAATGCGGTTATCGCACGGTGGACGAATCGGACGTGATGATCTTCCTGTTGCTTAAAGATGAGTACGAAAAGTTACAGCGCTTCGCCTCTGGGAAGGGAGAGAAGCCTAAGGTTGGTCACCGTCCTGGCACGTTTGCCGTGGCCTGCTACGCACTCGCGACGGGTCGGCCGATGGTCATACTCAACGCCGAAGCAGAGAACATCGCCGCGTCAAGCTATGTCCTCCGCGCATCGGGGAACGCCCCTGCCGACGAGCAGTGGTTTGTAGACCCCGTCGTAACCGACATAGTCCGGCAGGCCTCCCGCGCACCCCTTGAGGCCGAGTCCGTCAGAAAAGAAAAGGTTCCTTGTCCACATGACCACGAGACTGCCGCGCGAGAAAGCATCGCCGTCATCGGCGCGCAGTTAGGCGCACTGGCGAATCATCATCAAAGCAGAACCCGAAACGGACTTCGCCGGGTATTGAGGTGTCATTTGGCGGCTTCGTCGCTGGCCGCAGTCGCAGCCACGGTGCTCGTGGTGACACATCCCGAGACGATCCCAACGGTCTTTCTGGGAACGCTGGCGCTCCTCGCTTGCATGAAGCCCGTACTGGCCTTTGCCGCCTGGTGGCTGGAGCACATCCTGCACCACGATGGCACCCGAGATGTCTGGCTGAACGCACGCGTGCTTGCCGAGCTTTGCCGCAGCGCCCTTGCGACGTGGCCACTTCCCCTTCAATCAATCAACGTCCAAGATGAGGAGGTCTTTCCGAAGGTGAAGCGCTTGGTCCGCACGTTGCGTCTGATGCGCGAGCAGGACACCGAAGCCGCTGTGCGACACACACACAGAGAGCCCTGCGAAACGCAGGTGGAAGCAGACATGCGGGCGGCGTGCAGCTTGTATGGCAAGGCGCGTTTGCAGGACCAGTCTGATTATTATGAGGGCAAGCACAAGCAGGCGCTAGCGGAGGAACTCAGCTGGCGCAACAAATTTCAATGGGCCACCTGGATGGCGATCATCGCAGGCTTGGCGCTGGCAACGGATCGTTTTTCCGTCGCAATGGGAAATCATCTGCTGAGTGGCTTTTTCGAGAAGGGACTCGAAGCAGCCACCATCATCGCGCCCTTTTTAGCGGCTCACTGCCTAAGCACAATGACGATCCTCGACACCCGCCGCCGCTGCCGCCGCTATGCGGAGATGAGCGACTACTTAAGACGGCTGGCAAACACCCTCGAGCACACCGAAGCCAATCCGAGTCGTATCCGGCTTATAGAGCACGCCGAGCGGACGCTCATCGAGGAGCAGCACGAGTGGCTCTCTGTGATGAGGAACATTAGCATCTGACGCGCTCACGCCGTCGCCACGGCGCCCCCCGACTCGACGCACGCGTGCTTAGCGGAGACGGTCGTTTTCCTTCGCCACGTTTTGCGGCTTCCGCCGATTTGAAACGAAACACTCCCGTCTTTCGGCAATGGCCGCTGTTTACTTGAACCGGTGGCGTTTGGTATTCTCACCCCATGAGAAAAAAACAGCCTTCCCTCCTTCTGCGTAACATCTGTTTGCATGCGGGGATCGGACTTCTCCTCCTGTTCGGAGCTGGCTGCGCGACACCTTCGTACACGGTGTTCGTCTCGCCCGCTGGCAGCGACATGAACCCGGGCACACAGGACAGGCCTTTGGCCACGCTCCCCCGGGCCATCGAACTGGTGCGAGCCACGCATCATGCGAAGACGCCCCCCGGGCCCGTGAACGTTGTCCTGCGCGGAGGCTTATACGAATTGCGCGAAGCGATCGTCTTCACTCCTGCCGATTCAGGCACCGCCGAGTCTCCGGTCACCTACTCCTCCTACCGAGGCGAGCGGGCCGTTTTGAGCGGTGGCATACGCCTCACAGGCATCTGGCGTCAGACGCCGGGCAAACCCTACTGGCAACTCGATGTGCCTCGCGCCCACGGAGGCCAATGGACCTTCCACTCGCTCGTTGTCAACGGCGAATCGCGCACCCGGGCACGCACCCCGAACTGGGGCGACAAGGTTTTGCGCGCCGAAGGCCGGGAGCCCGGAGGCGACCCGCGCCAAGCCTTGCGCTATTATCCGGGTGACGTAGACCCGTCCTGGCGCAATCTGACCGACATCGACGTGGTACTGCTCTGTTCGTGGACACCGACCATCCACCGCATCAAAGAGATCGTGCCCGAACACCGCGCGATCCGCTTCTCCAGTTCGCACAGCCGCACCGTCGATGCTTGGGAGCCCCACTTCCGCTACTACCTCAGCAATGTCTTCGAAGCCCTGGACCAGCCCGGAGAATGGTATCTCGACCGCCCGACAGGCACGCTCTATTACTACCCCATGCCCGGAGAAGACATGGGCAAAGCCGAGGTGACCGCCCCAGCCATGCATTCCCGCATGCTCGAATTCGCGGGCGATTTGGAAAAGGGACAGTTCATCCAACACTTGCATTTCCGCGACCTGTCATTCTGCTATGTGGATGGCGACATGGACCGCTATGACGGCGTCTACCGTCAGGGCCACATGTTCCTCGCCAGCGCAATCACGGCCCGCGGCCTTCGCAACGCCTCCTTCGAGCGCTGCGAGCTGTCCCACCTTGGCGAATATGCGATGGAATTGGCCGACGGCTGCCGCGACGTCACAGTGCGCCAATGCCACATTTGGGATATCGGCGCGGGCGCCATGCAACTCGGCGTCACCGATCTCGGAACGCTCAAGAGCCCGTGCGGGACCAATGCCGCCGCATCCGCCAGCGAACGGACCGTCACGCGTCTGGTCATTGACAACAACTGCATCCACCGCCTCGGCACGATCTGGCACGGCGCTTATGGCATCGTCAACCGTTTCGCCTCGCTGACTCAGATCACTCACAACGAAATTTTCGATACCCACTGGGATGCGATTGGCCTCGATGCGCGGTGGGACTGGAACGGCGAGAAGTATTCGTACGGCAACGTGGTCGCCTACAACCACCTGCACCACCTCGGCCTGCGCTACCACACCGATGCGGCAGGCGTCTATCAATTCGGCCCGCTCGACACTCACATCCATCACAACCTCATCCACGACACAGCCGCTTACCCCTACAACTGCGGTTACGCGGGAGTTTACCTCGACGAGCAGTCGCGCGGCGCCGTGGTCGAAAACAACCTCGTCTACAATGCGGACTGGTACGCCTATTTCCAGCACAAGGGCATGGACAACATCTTCCGCAACAACATCGGCGCCTTTGCCCGCGATGGCCTGCTCTGGCGCGGCGGCTTGAACGAACAATGGAAATCCAACTACCTCGAGGCCTGCCGCAACATCTATGTCGCCAGCAACGGAGTCGCCCTCAGCCAGAGCTGGGAACCGGGACTCAAGCCGCCGCTGCTCACGAACAACCTCTATCACACCCTCGCCAAGGGCACCTCGCTGACCTTCGCCGGCAAGAGCTTCGCCGAATGGCAGTCGGGCGGACACGACTCGAATTCGGTTGTCGCAGATCCCGGGTGCCGCGATCCGGCGGCCTTCGACTTCTCGCTCACTCCTGACGCGCCCGCCTGCAAGGCCATCGGCTTCGTTCCTTTCGACGCCGAAATCCGCAAGGCCGGCCTGTACGGCGACGCGGCTTGGCGCGACTTACCCAAGAACTATACGCCGCGCACGCCCTCTGCCACATGGACGCCCGAAGACCTCGCCAAGCTGGTCGCCTTTGATCTGGATTTCAACGCGATGAAGGACGGCGACGACCCGGGCGTCTTCAGCGCCACCGAACAGAAGGGCGCGGGCTTCGCGGTCACCAGCGAGACCGCAGGAGTGCGCGGCCCGAAGTGCCTGAAGTGCACAGACAGGAAAGGGCTGTCCAAATCCTTCTACCCCTACATGCACATCGCGCCGCGCGGGTTGAAGAGCGGCCAGATCACCTTCTCTTTCGCGGCCCTGTTTCCCGCCCATTCGCCCGCGCCTTTCACGGTCGAGTTCCGCGGCCGCGGCAAGGCCGGGGACGCCACCGGCCCCTCGCTCGCCTTCGCCCACGACGGTTCGGTCAAGGCCAACGGCAAGCCGGTCTGCACGCTCGCGCCCGGCGTCTGGACGAACTTCCAAATCAGTTTCCTGCTGGGCGCCAAACGCACGGGCGCCTACACACTGACGATCCGCAGCCCGAACAGCGAAAAGACACTGACCCTGCCGTTCGGCAGCGAGGCCTTCACGGACATCACCTGGCTGGGCTTCACCGCGCCCGCCGACGCCGACGGAGCCTTCTATCTCGACGCTCTTAAACTCGGCGTGGTCGATTGAACGGGCCCACAATCCTGGGCGTTCCGGGTGACCGCGTTTTCCGATTGCTTTCAGCGAAAACCGTGTGGTATACTATACTAAATATGAAATCATAAGCCTTTGTAGGCGAAAGGGTTAGTATTTTGCCCCTGTAGCTCAGTTGGATAGAGCAACGGATTTCTAATCCGTGGGTCGCGTGTTCAAGTCACGCCAGGGGCGCCAATTTGAGTTACCGAACACGTCCAGCCGAACCATGCATACCTCACACGACACCATCGACTTTGCCCGGATCCGTTCCTCGCTCGACCAAGGCCACCGGGTGGCGCTCTTCATCCGACATTCTGAGCGCCCAGAAATCCGAGCGGATGACAAGGAGTTCGGCCGACACCTCGGCCTGACCCCGCGTGGCGTCGAGATGGCGCGCAGTGCGGGCAGCCGCCTCGAGGGGCTGCGTGATGTGCACTTTTTCGCCAGCCCGATGACCCGCTGCCGTCTGACCGCCCATCACTTCGCCGAAGGCATGGGGTTCACGGCCCCCGTCGTAGATGACGCCGATCCTCTGGGCGTGCGCGGATTTTATTACGAAGATCCCTATGCGGTGCAAGACATCATGAGGCGTCAAGGGTACATGGCCTACATGCTGGAATATCTGCGGAACGGCATCGCACCCCATTCGAAACCCATCGGCATGGCCACCGAACAGACCGCCGAGTGGCTACAGCGTCAGACCACCGCGCAGCTCTGCGTGTTCGTGAGTCACGACATTTTCATCGCCGCCTTCCTGACAGGGCTGAACATGCGGACCTACACGGCAGACAACTGGGTGGGGTTCCTGCATGGCGCGGCGCTGATTCATTCACCGGCAACCGGTTGGGTCTGTCACGCCTGTGTGCCGGACCTAGCCGAAAACATCGACCCCGCTCGCTTCGTGCATTAAGGACGTTTCATGGCTCTGATCTCTTTGCGCAATGTCACCATTCAGTATGGTGGACCTGCTGTTCTCGACGCCGTCAGTTTCAGTGTCGAACCGGGCGACCGCGCCTGCATCACGGGACGCAACGGCGAGGGCAAGTCCACATTGCTCAAGCTGATCGCCGGCCTCCTCGTTCCCGACACCGGTGAAATCATCCGCCAGCCCGGCCTGCGGGTGGCCTACCTGACGCAGGATGTTCCGGACGACCTCGACGGCACAGTCGAGGAAATCGTCGAGCAGGGCATCGGATCCGCTGCGGACGACAATCACCACCCTGGCGCAGCGCTCTTTCTGACCCAGCTCGGGCTCGATGGCGATGCACCCTTCAACACGCTCTCGGGCGGCATGCGCCGACGCGTCCTGCTCGCACGCGCGCTGACCTCAGAGCCTCACCTGCTTTTGCTTGACGAGCCCACCAACCATCTCGACATCGAATCCATCGAGTGGCTCGAAACCTTCCTCCAGAAAAGCCGCTGCACGTGCCTCTTTGTCACGCATGACCGCTCCTTTCTCAAACGCGTCGCCATCAAGGTGCTGGATCTCGACCGCGGCCAACTCGCAGGCTGGGACACCGACTATGCCACGTTCGTCCAGCGCAAGCAGGACTTGATCAATGACGAGACCGTGTTCTGGGAACGCAAGAACAAGAAGCTAGCCCAAGAGGAAGCGTGGATACGCCGCGGCGTCAAGGCCCGCACCACCCGCAACGAGGGCCGTGTGGCGGCTCTGCTCAAACTGAGGGAAGAGTTCAAGCAGCGCCGCACGCAGTCGGGCGTCAGCCGCCTGCAGCTCGATGCGGGAGAGTCCTCGGGCGAACAGGTGCTCAAAATCAAGGACGTCAATTTCGCCTATCCCGGCGCCGAACCCATCATCCGCGATTTCACGGCCAAGGTCCTGCGCGGCGAACGCATCGGCATCATCGGCCCCAACGGAGCTGGCAAGACCACCCTGCTCAATCTGCTCTGCGGGCGCCTCGCGCCCACGAGCGGATCCGTTACGGTCGGCTCACGCGTCCAGATCGCTTTCTTCGACCAGCTCCGAGCCCAGCTCGACCTCGAAGCCACGGTGCTCCACAACCTTGCCGACGACAAGGATGAAGTCATGATCGGCGGCGTGCGCAAGCATGTCTACGGATACCTTGAGGACTTCCTTTTCAACTCCGACCGCGCCCGCACCCCAGTGAAAGCCCTCTCCGGCGGCGAACGGGCGCGTCTGCTGCTCGCCAAACTTTTCCTCCAGCCCGGCAACCTGCTGGTCATGGATGAGCCCACAAACGACCTCGACATCGAAACGCTCGAACTGCTCGAAGAGCAAATCCTCGGTTATGCAGGTACGCTGCTCCTCGTCAGCCATGACCGCACCTTTCTCGACAACGTGGTCACCAGCACCTTCGTGTTGGACGGCAGCGGCAATGTCGGCCTCTATCCTGGCGGTTACGCTGACTGGCTGCGCCAGCGTCCGGCTGCCGAGCAGGGAGCGCCAAAGAAGTCCGACTCCGCAGCAACGCGCCTCTCATCCCTGCAGCGCAACCCCGGCCGCCTAAGCTACAAAGAGCAGCGTGATCGCCAAGAGCTGCCGCTCCTCATCGAGAGGCTTGAGGCTGAAATCGCAGCCCTTCACGTCACATTGTGCGACACCGCACTCTTCCAGAAATCGCCCAGCGTATTTGATGCCGCAAAAGTCCGTCTGCCGCTTGCGGAAGCCGGGCTCGAAGCCGCCTTTGCCCGCTGGGCTCACATCGAAGAACGCGCAACCCGTGTGTAAGCCGTCCGCCCTCTCGCGCTCCGGTTAAATCCGTACTACAATGAGGCCATGCTTTATTTGCTCATAGCCTCGGCGATCTGGAGCCTGTCGTTCGGCCTGACCGGCAACCTGCTCGCCGGACTGCCGCCCGCTTGGCTGGCCATGGTGCGGCTGGCCATCGCCGCCGCGGCTTTTCTGCCTTTCGCGCGCCGCGTACCGCTCAGAACCGGTGCCGCGCTCTTCGGAATCGGGATGGTGCAGTTCGGCTTCATGTCGCTCGCCTACATGAGCAGCTTCCGCTATTTGAAGTCTCACGAGGTCGCCCTCTTCACCGTCATGACGCCCGTGTACGTCGCTGTGATCAACGACGTGTTCAGCAGAAAGTTTCATTGCACCAATCTCCTCGCCGCCCTGCTCGCAGTCTGTGGCGCAGCCGTGATTCTCTGGAGAGGCGTCACCTCGGATGCGCCTCTGATCGGCTTTGTGCTGGTCGAAGCCTCGAACCTCTGCTTTGCGGCAGGCCAGCTCGCCTATCGCGAACTGCTGAGCCGCACCGCACAGCCGCTCGCTGACCGCCACGTTTTTTTCTGGCTCTATCTCGGCGGGCTGACATCCATGGCTCCACTTGGCTTGCAGGCCACCCTCATGTCCGCCCCACACCCGTCAGCCGCACAGATCATCGCGCTGCTCTATCTCGGAACGATGGTCTCAGGGCTGAGCTACTTCCTCTGGAACAGCGGCTCGCGCCGCGTCCCGTCGGGCGTGCTAGCCGTCATGAACAACCTTAAGATACCGCTGGGCGTTGCAGCCTCCCTCCTCTTTTTCGGCGAGCGGGCCAACGTCCCCACTTTGCTGGCTGGCGGCGTCCTTATCTCTGCGGCTCTGCTCCCCGTTCTGAGAAAAAAGAGCTGAAACTCCCGCATTGTCCGCCCCCCCCTTTTTTATTACACTCATCGCCCATGGATCGTCTTTCCTATCTCATACGCCGTCTGCTGCTTGTCATCCCGACCTTTCTGGGCATCACGGTCGTCTGCTTTGCGCTTACGCGCCTCTTGCCAGGCGGCCCCGTCGACATCCAGCTCATGAAGATGCGCAACATCGGTGGCGCGGAAAGCCGAGGTCCAGCAGGCGTTGTCCAAGTCACCGAGGAGTACAGGAATGAACTGAACAAACAGTTCGGTTTCGACCGCCCCGTCTTCGTGCAGTATGCCGACTGGCTGATCAACAAGCGTATGGGCATGCGGATACCCTCGTACGACTACCCCAATCGCACCGCTTGGCAGCTCATCTCTTCGCGCATCCCCGTCTCGCTCTGGTTCGGCATCACCAGCTTCGTACTCAGCTACCTCATCTGCATCCCACTCGGCATCGCCAAAGCCCTACGCCACCGCATGACCTTCGATGCCGTCTCCAGCCTGGTGGTCTTCGCCGGTTACGCCATCCCTTCCTTCGCGCTCGCCATGGTGCTCAAAATGCTCTTCTGCGGCACCGTTGAGGGGCTCGGCGACATCTTTCCGCTCGGCGGCTTCGAATCGGACTTCAACGGACCGCTCTCTCTGGGCGGGCGGCTTATCGACCGCACGTGGCACATGGTTCTGCCCGTAGCCTGTTATGTGGCCTGCGACTTTGCGGTGCTCACGCTCATCATGAAAAACTCCCTTCTCGACCAAGTCGCCAGCGATTACGTGCGCACGGTGCTCGCCAAAGGCGCGACCCGCAAGCGAGCCATCTGGGGTCACGCCTTTCGCAATGCGCTCATCCCCATCGCCACAGGCTTTGGCTCGATCCTCAGCGTGCTTTTCGCAGGTTCGATCATCATCGAGAGCATCTTTGAGATCCCAGGCATGGGCCGTCTAAGCTGGGACGCACTCACCGGCCGAGACTATGCCGTTTTCATGGCATTGCTCGCACTCACCTCGGTCATGCAACTCATCGGGAACCTCCTCTCCGACTTCTGTTACATGCTCATTGACCCGCGCATCCATTTCGGAAAATCATGAAATTCCGCTTCGCCATACGCCTCTCTCCGTTGACGCGGAAACGCGTGCAGAACTTCCTGCGCATCCGCCGCTCGCGCTGGGCGCTCGTGTCGCTCACCGCGCTTTTCGCCCTCAGCCTCGTCTCGGAACTGCTCTGCAACAGCCGTCCGCTCTATTTGTGCGTTAGCGGCAGACACTTCTTTCCCTTTGTACAGAATCTCACCCAGCGCGATTTGCTCGGTCCCAGCGCCGACGGCACCCGCGTGAACTATCACGCGTTCACCGCATCTCCCGCCTTCACATCCGACCCGCGTAACCGCGTGCTTTGGGCACCCGTGCCCTACAGCCCCGGCGACGTGGTCGATGCAGCCTCGTTGATCGAATACCGCACGGTCAAAGTGTCAGTCGTTCCCGAAACGCATGCGGGCCGCCTCAACCTGCTGCCGGATCTCTCGGTCGTCATGCCCGTGAGCTGCGAGCCCTTTTTCCCTGGCGTGACGCGCATCGAAGGCCAGCGGCTGGGCGCCCACTGGAAGTTGACGGAGGAGCTGAAGACCGCGCTCGCCGAACGTTTCGCAGGGCGCGCCGCACATGCGCAGAGTTTCACGCTCACTCCCGTTTCGCAACCAGGGCTCAACGCACGCGTCGTACTGCCAGAGACGCAAACTCGCTCCGAGCCACCCGCCTCTGTGCGACTGATGTTTCACCAGACCACGCCGCCCGACCTGCCGCTCCAGCTCCGCTTCCGGCGCGCCCCCGACAGCCATGTCTATCCGATCACTAATCGCGCTTGGCGCAACATTCCATCCGCATACCAAGCGGAAATTCTGAAGCTTGCGTCCGAAGGTTTTTCGGGCACTGCGCCTTCGGCCACAATCGCCTGGAAAGACCGGCACGCCTCTGTCGCCTGTGCTCTCAGCGAGATCGCATGGCCTTACCCACCCGTCAAAGGCCACTGGATGGGCATGGACTCCGCTGGCCGGGACGTCCTCTCCCGCGTGCTTTACGGCCTGCGCATCGCCATGATCTTCGGCCTGTTGCTCGCTATTTGGGCCATGGCCTTCGGCTTGGTCATCGGCGCGGTTCAAGGCTACTTCGGCGGCTGGGTGGATATCGCCGGACAGCGCATCACGGAGATTTGGAGCGCATTGCCCTTCCTTTACGTCATGATTTTCGTCGGTTCGGCGCTGGGCCGAAGCTTCCTATTGCTGCTGATCTGCTACAGCCTGTTCAATTGGATCGGCATCTCGTATTACATGCGCGCCGAGTTCCTGCGCCTGCGCCAACGCACGTTCGTTGAAGCCGCGCGCTGCCAAGGGCTTTCCGCCGGGCGAATCATCTTCAGCCACATCCTCCCCAACGCCCTCACCCCGCTCATCACCCTCTTCCCCTTCAGCCTGCTTGGCGCCATCGGCTCGCTCGCCGCCCTGGACTTCCTCGGCTTCGGACTGCCGCCGCTCACCCCGAGCTGGGGCGAGCTCCTCCAACAGGCTCAGATGTTCCGTTGGGCCTGGTGGCTCATCCTCTTCCCGTCCCTTGCACTCTTCACGGTGATGCTCCTGACCGTCCTGATCGGCGAAGGCCTGCGCGATGCTTTCGACCCGCGCCAACAGACCCGAATGGAATAGACGCCTCATGCTGCTCGAAATCACAGACCTCCACATTCAGTTTGAAGCCGAAGGGCAAGTGACCCGCGCCGTGGATGGCGTCTCTCTCGGCCTCGACCGCGGCCAGGTGCTCGGCCTCGTCGGCGAATCGGGGTGCGGCAAAACAGCGACCGCGATGAGCGTCCCACGCCTGCTGCCCATGCCGCCCGCACGCGTCACCCAAGGCCGCGTGCTCTTCGACGGACGGAACGTGTTCGACATGCCGCTGCCCGATCTGCGCAAGCTTCGCGGCGAAAAGATTGGCGTGATCTTTCAGGACGCAATGACATCCCTCTCGCCGCTGCACAAGATCGGACATCAGCTCGAAGAGGTCATCCACCTTCATCGCGATGTCTCTTCTGGCTTCGCACGCGCGGCCGCCCTGGAGTGGCTCGGCCGCGTCGGCATTCCCGATCCCGCAGCACGCGCCAAATCCTATCCTCACGAACTCTCCGGCGGCATGCAGCAGCGCGTCATGATCGCCATGGGGCTCATCCTTGAGCCGGATCTCATCATCGCCGACGAACCCACGACCGCACTGGACGTCACCATCCAAGCCCAGGTGCTCAGCCTCATGCGCAAGCTCCACCGCAAGAACTCGGGGATGCTGCTCATCACGCATGACATGGGCGTGGTCTCGCAGATGGCCACGCATATCGCCGTGATGTACGCGGGCCAGATCGTCGAACAGGCCGAGGCCGCCACTTTTTTCAAGAAACCGCTCCACCCCTATTCGATCGCCTTGCTCGAAGCCATGCCTTCGGCCTCTACGCGCGGCAAGCGCCTCAAGGCCATCCCAGGCCAAGTGCCCTCCGCCGGCCACTTTGCGCCGGGCTGCCGCTTTCACGACCGCTGCCCCGTCGCCCGCCCCGATTGCGCCCTGAGCCCGCCCGCCCTGCTTCCTTTCGGCGACCGCCTTGCCCGCTGTCCCTACGCGAGCCCATAATCGCATCACGACTGAAAGCCGGGTGTTGAGCATTCAACGGCTGGCATTTTCCAAACCCAGGTTCAATCCGATGAGTGACAGGCACCGCGAATTCGTGTTAAATAGGCTTCCTATGAGATTCCACTCTGCTCTCGCTTCAGTCCTTCTTGCCCTGCCTGTTTTCGCGCAGGACCCAATTCCCGTGCCGCGCGGACGCATCCTGCCCGACCTCGTCAAGCGCGCGGACGACACCACCCGCAAGCTTGCTAAGCCTAAGGCGTCTTACGGGTGCCGCGAACTTTTCACCTCCATGCTTGCCTACGCTGAGGCGCACACCAACGTCACGCGCATTGCGGAACTCTTGACCGTCGCCGAAAAGATGCAGGACCGCGACCCCAGCCACCGCTCGTGCGGCAACTTCCGCTGGTACTCACGCGACACTGAAGTCATGGACTACAACGCCGTCGACTTCTGCATGCAGCACGGCGCATTGCTTTGGCGCTTTCACCGCGACGATCTCGACCCCGCCACGCGTGACCGTTTGCACGGTCTGCTCTCACTCGGACTCCAGGGACTCGTCAAGCACCTGCCGCGCACCACCTACACCAACATTGCCCTGCTCAATGCCTCAGACTTGATCCTGTTGGGCGAGGCGCTCGGCGAGGCGCATGCCGTTGCAGAAGGCGAGCGCCGCCTCGACCTGTTCATCAAAACGCTCTACGAGGAAGGAACACACGAATATGTCAGCCCGACCTATTATGGCGTCGACGTCGAGTCCATGATGCTGTTGGAGACACTCGCACAGAAAGAAGAGACGAGGGCTGTCGCACGCACGCTGCTCACCTTCTTCTGGCACGACATCGCGTTCAACTGGTTCGCGCCAGCCCAACGCCTCGCCGGCGCACACAGCCGCACCTATGACTACGTGTACGGTTACGGTGAATTGGATCAGGCCATGGCCGCCTGCGGCTGGCTGCCGAGCCACGACAAAAACGGATTCACTTCGTTCACCCCCCTTTACGCGCTCTGGCAGCCGCCCCGCGACCTGTGGCAACTGTGCATCATGCACTACCCCCGTCTCGTCGAACAGACCTGGGGCTCGGATACGTTTTGCACCCGCACCGACTATGTCTGCCACGATGTGACCCTCGGTGCGGCGTGGAAATCCTATCACGGCGGACGCATGGACATCACCCTAGCCGCCGATTTCCCCGGCACGCGCGAGGAGCGTCTGCCGCGCCTGTCGTTCATCCCCGACGGACGGCGTGACCCCTACGGCAAGAAGACGGTGTTCGACGGCAAGACCCATTCCAAAGCCTTTCACCTCGATCCTTGGTGGGCCGCCGTACAAGACAAGGCGGACGCGCTCGGCGTCGCTGTCTACCGCGATTCGGACTTCAAAGATGCCACAGGCACACTCGACTCGCACCTGCTCTTCCGCAAGCAACTGGACTCGCTCTGGATCAACGACAAGCGCGTCTTATTCGACGAAAGAAAGCCCTCGACAAACGCCGTGCCTCCCGGCGCCGCGGTGTTTCTCCGTCAAGGCACTGCTGTGATCGGTATCCGCATCCCATGGGCACGCGGCCAGGACGGCACGGCCAGTCCGGCCTGCATCATAGACGACAGCAACGCCTTCGGCGCCGTGCGGCTGACCGTCTCACATGTCTGGTTTGATCCGTCAAATCACGTTTCCCATGTGCAAGCCGGAGTCGCCTTCTGGTTGCGCATTGGCAGTGACATTGAAAGTGACGCCGCTTTCGCGACCTTCCGAAAAGCCTTCAACGCCGCACCCACAGGGGTCGCCGTCACGCCGGACAGCCTCCGCATCCAAGTGACGGGACTCAGCCAGCCGCTCTCCATTGCCGCCAAGGCTCCGTTCGACAGCGTTCCGATTTCCAGACCCGCTCCGCCACGCACTGTGCTCGGCCTCGACGGCCAGGATATCGGCCGCAAGGTTCTCGAAACCAGCCCGGTTATCCAGGCTTACTTGAAGACGTGTAAGCAATCCGTTCCCGTCGCAGTGGCAGCCGGCCACCCGACTGTGTGGGAGGCGGAGCAGGCGTACTTCACCGTGCCCTATGAAGCCGCCACCAACGACGCATCTGCCTCAGGAGGCACCTATCTCTGGGTTCCGGAAACCGACGGACAGAACAGTGGCGGGAGTGGCCGTGCAACCTATACGCTGGCGCTAGCAACCGCTGGCAGTTACACGCTCGCAGGACGCGTGCTGACGCCCACGCCCGACGACGACTCGTTCTTCATTTCCATCCGTTCCGCCGACGGCAAAGAACTGCTGCCTGAAATCGCGTGGTCGCCCGGCGTGCACAAAAGCTGGACCTGGTGCGACGTCGCCCTGCCCGGCAAGCGCAATTCAGCCAAGCTCGACTTGCCGCAAGGAACGGTCATCCTCACTCTCCGCCCGCGCGAGGCCGGCTCCAAACTCGACCAGTTCCGTCTCACTCCGCAGACGAAATGAGGCACACCTTGCACCCGCATGCGTTTTAAGCCGAAGCGCCTTGGCCTGAAAATATCCGGTCCATCATGGCGCTATGTTCGGCATCCGTGTACCCGCCGCTCTCAATGGTCACCCACCCGTTGTAGTTGATCTCGTCGATCGACTTGCGTATGGAGCGCCAATCGATGCTGCCCTTCCCGATCGGGACAAAATCGCCGTCGTTTTTCTTTTCGCGGTCGATTTTGAAATCTTTGATGTGCATCTTGGCGACGGTTCGTCCGAATGTGCGTAGCCACTCTTCAACCGGCGCGTAACGGACGTGGTTGCCGAGATCGAAGTAAGCTTTCACCCACACATCGTCGAATGACCGCACGAACGCAGCCGCGAACGACGGCTGCACCCAGAGGTTGTTCCAGACGTTTTCGAGACAGATGACGACACCTTCACGGGCAGCGACAGGGATCAGTTCCTCAACCGCCTGGCGCGAAAGCTCAGTCGCCTTGTTCTGAGCCTCGATGTAGGCCGCGAACGGCGCGTTATCGCCCTCTGCAACCGACTTCACAGCCAGTGTAGCTGGATCGAAAGCGATCTTGAACTGCGACGGCTTAGGAATCGCCATGCCGCTCACACGGCACGGCACCAGCAGGATCGTTGACGCGCCATAGGCTGCCGTCAGCTGAACCATGCGCTTCACCTCATCGATCGATTTGCGGCGCAGGTCCGCATCAGGGTTATTGAACTCGGCCCACCCGCCCATGAAGGAGTGGATCTTCAGGCCGTGCTTCTCTGCCGTGAGACGCCCCTGCACAGCCTGCTCGACCGTCACTTTCTTGTCACTCAGTTCAATGCCAGGAAAGCCGGCCTTCGCGATCCGCTCACAGGTGGCGTCGTCCGCCACCGGAGCGATCAGCGCCTTGTGCAACAGCGTCTTGAACGCGACCCCGGGCTCAGCCGCCCGAGCCATCCGTGGCAGCGCAGCCACGGCACCAGCCACCGCAGCGGCTTTCATGAAATCACGCCTGTTGAGCAGCATTCTCCCCCCTTTACTCGAATGGTTTTTCAACTTTTGTTTTCCGGTTTTCCGGGAACAGCCGCTTTGCCTTCTTCAGCCATCGCGACATCGCCCTTTTCAAAGTCTTCAGCGCGGATCGCGTAGTTCATGTTGTAAAACGGCGATTCCTTGTTTGTCAGCAGATCGGACAGGCGCACCATTTGGCCGGTGTAAGCGGCAAGGGTGCCCAGCAAACCGCTGGCGGTCGCCATGGCGACCTGCTCACCCTCTTGCAAATAGTTTCCGCTCATCAGCCCGGAGAGAAAGTCTGCATGTTCCATGGTGTACATGTTGTCATCGCGCCCGGCAATGGCCTTTTCATCGAACGGGAAGGGCTCGCTTTTGCCGTCCGGACGAAGAATTTTGCTGCCCAGCACGTCGATCTGCCCGGTTGTGCCGCTCAACAGCGTGCAGCAGCGGTCGAAACAGCCATTGATCTGCCGGGCTATCGCATGGATGTGCAGACCGTTGCCGTAATCATAGTCGATGCCGAAACAGTCGTATGTGTTACCCGTGGAGCGCTGATGACGGGCACCGATGCCCATCGCACGCTCCGGCAGGCGCCCGATAAACCAGTTCGCAAGATCGATCTCATGCACCGCCTGTTCGGTCAGATGGTCGGCAGACATCTCGCGGAAATGGTACCAGTTGTTCGCCATGTACGAAGCGTTGTTGTCCGTCGGACGGCGGCAGCGCAGGTAGTTGGCCGGGCTCATCGAACCATGACAGCGGTAGACCACTCCGCCGCGGATCTCGCCGATGACGCCGTTACGCACCGGCTCGATCTGACGCAGCGAGCGGTTGTTGTGACGGTGACAGGTGCCGGACAAAATGGAAAGTTTTGCGGCCTTGGCCGCATCGACGACCTGTAGGAAGTGGCGCACCCCCGCCGGGTCGGTGGCGATCGGTTTCTCGGCGAAGATGTGCTTGCCTGCCTTCACGCACGCTTCGGCGTGTACGGCACGGAAGATCGGCGGCGAAGCCAGCAGCACGATTTCGGCGTCGGACTCCATGACTTTCTTGTAGGCGAGAGGACCGCTGAACGCGAATTTCCCGTCGCACCCGTTGGCTTTACAGACCGCCGAGGCCTTCTCCTGAAAATAATCAGCCGCCGCAACAAGCACAGCCTTGTGACCTAGACGAGCGGCTGCCGCCGTTATGTTCTGTGCCGCACCGCTGCCACGCCCACCACATCCGACCAACGCGAACTTAAACACGCGCTGCGCCTGTCCTAACACGATTGACGGCACAGTCGCCAAAGCCCCCGCCCCAGCGATAAACGTCCGCCTTGAAACCGTTAAATGATCCATGGTCTCTCCCTCCCCTCATTCGAAAATGTTACGTGTGCCAACTAGCACAACACTACAATCGCGTAGTGTAGGCAGTGACCACACGTTTGTCAACCGTCCGCTTTCGCAGTGCCCTCACGAAAGTCCTTGAAAAAGGGGCACGCGTTCCCGTATCTTATCGCGCATGAACATTCTTGTAGTCGGCGGCGGCGGAAGGGAGCACGCTATCGCTTGGAGACTCGCACAGGACTCCTGCCGCCCCACCTTGTTTTGTGCACCCGGCAATGCCGGCACCGCAGCCATTGCCCAGAACTTGCCCCTCTCCGCCGAGGATGTCCCTGGGCTGCTCGGATGGGCCAAAGAGCACCGCCCCGACTTGACCATCGTCGGACCTGAGGTGCCGCTCTGCCTGGGCATCACCGACGCCTTTAACGCCGCTGGGTTACGCGTCTTCGGCCCCTGCCAGGCTGCGGCACGGATGGAGGGCAGCAAACTGTTTTCGAAAGAGATCATGACTGCCGCAGGCGTACCGACCGCACGTTCGCAGTCGTTTGGCCATTCCGATGCCGCAGTGGCCGCTCTCGCCGAGTTTTCGTTGCCTGTCGTTATCAAGGCTGACGGGCTTGCGGCAGGCAAAGGCGTGATCATCGCACAGACGCGCGATGAGGCGGTCGCAGCCATCCGCTCCATGCTGGTGGACGCAGTCTTCGGCACAGCCGGGGCGCAGGTGCTGATTGAAGAATTCCTCGAAGGCGAAGAAGCCTCGATCCTCGCGTTGGTAGACGGCGAGAATGCCGTGATACTGCCTTCTTCGCAGGACCATAAGCGCGTCTTCGATCAAGACCAAGGGCCGAACACCGGCGGCATGGGCGCCTATTCACCTGCGCCTGTTGTCTCCCCCGATTTGCTGCCGGTCATCATGGACACCGTGATCCTGCCCGTCGTACGCGAGCTGAAGAAACGCGGCATCGTCTATAAGGGCGTTTTGTACGCGGGCCTGATGTTGGGTTCGCGCGGCATTCACGTATTGGAGTTCAACGCGCGTTTCGGCGACCCCGAAACCGAGGCCGTTCTGCCGAGAATTGCGGGCGACCTGATCCCCGCGCTGCAAGCCTGCATTGACGGCACGCTGAGCGACAAACTGATTCACGTTCGCCCAGAAGTCGCAGCCACCGTGATCATGGCTGCGGGCGGATACCCCGGAACCTACAAGAAGGGCACGCCCATCTACGGCCTCGACGAAGCCGCGAAAATTCCCGACAGCATGGTCTTCCACGCCGGAACCGCACTGAAAGACGGCCAGGTGGTCACCTCCGGAGGCCGCGTTCTGGCTGTCACCGCGCTGGGTTCTAGCCTGAAGACCGCCGTGGCACGCGCATACGAGGCAGCCGCAAAAATCCGTTTCGAGGGTGCGCACTACCGCAGGGACATCGCCTACCGCGCCTTCAACCGGGCACTGTAACGTGTAAAAAAAGGAACCCCCCATGTCCACACCTCTTGTCGGAATCGTGATGGGAAGCGACTCGGACTGGCCGCTCGTTCAAAAGGCCGCCGAGACCCTGAAATCGTTCGCTGTGGCGTTCGAAGTGCGTGTCATCTCCGCACACCGCACGCCGGACCTCGCATTTGAGTACGCGGGAAGTGCCGAAGCGCGCGGGCTGAAAGTGATCATCGCCGCAGCTGGCGGAGCGGCTCATCTGGGTGGCGTTCTGGCAGCCCACACCGTGCTGCCGGTCATCGGCATTCCTGTGGCAGGCGGAGCGCTGAATGGCCTCGACGCGCTCTACGCCACGCTGCAGATGCCGGCTGGCATTCCGGTCGCAACCGTTACATTGGGGAGTGCGGGCCCCGTCAACGCCGCGCTGCTCGCCGTGCAGATCCTTGGCACCTCCGATGCGAATCTGCGCGCGAAATTTCAAGCCTACAAAGAAGAGCTGAAGAAAAAAGTCTTCGAAGGCGACGCCAAGGTCAATGCGACGCTCTGAAGCCTGCGGCTCATGGGATGCTCGCCCGCTAGCAGTAGCCGGCGCATATTGCCCGTAGACGCCCGTGTATGAGACGCCCATGTCCTCCGGCTACAGCCCAGCCAGCAAGTCGCGGATCATGCGTTCGCGCGCTTCGATCGACTCGCACAGACGGAACTGAACGCGCGCGCGATTGAGGTTCTGCTCGGGATGGCGGATCTTGAAATAGACGCTGCCCGCAAGGTAATCCTGGAAGAAACGCAGACCCAGCTCAAAGGTGATCAGCCGAATCGCATCGTACAGATACTTCCGATCCGCTTCTGTCAGAAATTCACGCGCATGCGCCATGTATCCTTTGCAGAAGGCCGCGCACAGGTCGAGGTCAAAGACGACCTTGCTGAGGTTTTGCTCTTCTTCACCCGCATGGTTGCAGATCGAGCGAAGAGCGTCACCGAAGTCGTAGTGAATGAGCCCCGGACTGACAGTGTCGAGGTCGATCATCGCCGTGCCCTTACCCGTGAAATCGTCGATCATGATGTTGTTGACCTTCGGGTCGCCATGCATCATCCTCAGCTTGAGTTCGCCTGAGTCCAGGGCTTTTTGAAGCGTGGAGGCAAAACCGCGGCGCTCCTCAATGAACATCGCCATGCGCCGCGCCTCCATCGAGGCATTCAGCCGCTCTTTTGCAAGTGAGACGTTCTGAAGCGTCGCATCATACTTAGCGAGATATCCCGGCGTAATGTGGAACCCCGGCAAGGGATCGATCATGGTGCTTGGATCGAGATCCGAAACCAGCCAGTGAAAATGGCCTAGAACAGCGCCACACTCCGCCGCATGCTCAGCGCCTTGTGCCTCATCAAACGCAGTGGCTGAAGCAATCTTGGTGATCACACGCCACGTGTCGCCCGCGTCGTCCACAAAGAAATCTTTGCTGTCCCTTGTCTGCACGATGCGCGGCATCTGCCATACGCGGTCAGCCTTGTCAACCTCAGACTCCAGCTTCGGATGGACGTGCGCAGTCAGTTTTCGCAGGTTGTACATGATCGCTTCAGGCTGAGGAAACACGTTGCGATTCACCCGCTGCAGAATCACCTGTTCTTCGGCAAACGTATTACGGAAAATCGCAAGAAAGGTGTCGTTCACATTGCCATTGCCAGTTGGATTGATCGTCACCAACCGCCCCGAAACCTTGAACGCTTGCATCAAAAGTGAAAGTTCCATGCGAAACCCCTTTCAGAAAGAAAGCTGCCACTAACACAGTCAGCATTTTCGTTTCTAACCGGTCAAAACGCAATGTTAAATTTGCCGTTTTTAGACATGCGGCAGGGCGGAGGAGCACCACTCAGTCCTTCAACAGGTCCAGCGCCTGCGGCAGCCACTCGTCGCGTGCCGGCTCGCGTCCGCACCTTTCCCTGAACTGGGCGCGGAACTCACGCATACCAGCGTAATAGCGCTGCAGCGTAAAGTAGAAGGGCTGCTTCGTTTCTTTGTCATCGATCAGCCAGAAACCCCGGTGTTTGCCGTCCTGGATCTCGTTGCAGTACAGCTCCCAATACAACACGAAGGGGCAACCCCACTGCAGGGCTGTGCGGCACACCTCGCGGGCGCGGCGATCCTGTTCCGCGGGCGTTTTCACCTTGGTGAGGGGAAAGCCGTATTCTCCGATGAAGACCCTTCTTCCCGGCATCCCTTCTTTGGCCGGCATCATGCGGTCGATGTAGTCCAACGCGCTTTTCAGCGTCTCCATGTTGCCGAGCGCATCATACGAAGAGTAGGACACGAAATCCACGTGCGTCTTGGGAAGCACATGAGAGGCAACAGAAACCTTTCCGCGCATACCAAGCACAGCCTGATTCACTTCCAAATAGTGCCACACTTTGACGTTCGTGTGCGGAGTCTGAGCCTTGGCCTCATCCACGGCCTGTTGCCGCACGTTCATCCAGTCGACCATGCCTTGCAGGCGTGCCGCTGGAATTTCGAATTTCAGATCGTAGTTCTGATACAGCAACCAGTCGTTCTCCCAACTTCCGATGAAAAAGTTTTTGCCGGTGCCGCTATAGGTGGCGAGCAGGTAGGCGGTCAAGTCGAACATTTCGCGGTGCGCTACTTCGCGTTCCGTTTCGGACAAACCGTCTGCCCACTTCACCTGTTTGAACGAATGCGCCCACAGGAAATAGAACTTGAACGGCATGTCTAAGACCACTTTGAAAGAGGGTTCTTTAGCCACCAGCTCCGCGAATGATCCGACCCCCTTACACTTCGGCAATGCGTAGTTGTCTGGATAATCCGGCTCCAGTGAAATCTTAAGGATGTTGGAGCCCATCGACAGAATCGCCTCGGCTGTCTCCACGAGACGCGTTCGGTCCGTAAATCCGTATTTGACGCCGATCGTCTGGGTCCCGAGAGCCGCGTTAAAGCCGTCGACAGGCGCGCCTGCACCGAAGACCGACATCGCGAACGACACGGCTGTTACGTGATACAGACCGCGTACCGTTGCGAGCCAACGAGTTGGAATACGCGCTGTCATTTGGCCTTCAAGAAGCGGTCGAAGAAAGCCATTGCCGGCTCTAAGTCGATCTCGTGTCCGCCGTCAAACCAGTCGATCTCTGTCCGCGCTGGAATTTTGAGCAACGAGTAGGCGCGCCTCACAAGCGCATACTCGTAGCCGACAAACTCATCCCAGCCCACGGTGTCGGCGTGGCCGCGCTGAACCATGAACGGCCGCGGCGCCATGAGCGCCGCGAGATCGGAGTAGTTGAACGTGTTGCCAAGGTCGAACTCGAACATTTCATATTCGTCCCAGAGCGCAAAACTGAAGGGATAGGCCGTCGACGCCATTTTGGTGACACCTTCGTTGAAATCGCCGGTCGAGACCGCCAGGGCGAACTGCGGCATCACCGGCGGCACGCGCACCGCCGTCTTGCCGCCGTAAGACTGACCGATGAAGCCTACTCGTTTCACATCGGCCTGCGGCAACGTGGCAAACCATGCGAACATCTGCTCGTACTGGGCGTGGATGACCGAATAAAGCGAAAGCTTGAGCGGGTTCGCTTTGCGCTGGAGTTGACGGTAACGGTCTTCGAACACATACGGGTTCTGCGGCGCAAAAACGATGTACCCTCTCTCCGCCAAGTGAGGTGCGATCTCGTGGTAAGTCGTTTTGCCACCCTGCTCCAGCAGCATCACTGTGCGCGGTGTCCCTCCGCGCCCGTGTTGCACCACCACCACCGGACGCTTCTCGCCAGCCTGAACATCTTTGGGCAACAGCAGATACCCATACAGGATGAAATCCGGTAAAACATCAAGCACCACTTCGTAGCATGCATATGAGCCTGTCTCCGAGATCAGACGCGAGCGCGGGTTCAGGGAAAGTTTCGGCAGCGCGATGCGTCCCATGACTTCGTCGCGGTAATAGGCGCGATACCATTCAGCCGAGCGGTCATAGGCTTCCGGCGACGAGAAGTCCAATCGGGACAGGAAATCTCGGCGCGTGGCGGAGGAGACCGCCAACAGGTGCTGCGAGAAATCGTTCATTCCCTTAATCAGGCGCATCTCACGCGCCGCCGCATCCGGCAATCGCACTCCATTTTTAGACAGCTTCGCACTCTGGAGACCTAGAGTCGCGGCACTTTCGGGCTCTACAATCAGCCTGATCCACTGACGCGCGTCAAAGGGCTTAACAAGAGAGCGCGCTTTTTCGACCTCGTGTTTGACTGAGTCGAGATCAGGAGGCATCAGTTCGCCCGGCGCGCCACCTTCACCGGGAACGCGCGTGATCGTCTCGACCGGACCGGGCGACGCGATGACCGTAAGCGTGCGCGGCGCGATCAGCGTGGCGATTTCCGCATCGCCGAACTCTTCCAGCAGTCCGAACACATTGCGGTCGATCGGCTCCCGCCACAAAGCCGACCGTTCTGTGAAGTAGCCGGCCACCTTGGTTTCCGCGATCCGCGTGTCCAGCGCACCGGCGTAAAGGGCGAGCATCCCGCCGTCGCCCCAGCCTTCCACACAGACCGGAGAGTCGGACTTTTCTTTATGGAACCAATCGACCAGCGCCAAGACCGACTGCACTTCGTACCCGATGATATGGCGGCCCATGACATACGCGGGACGGTAGACAAATTCTCGGCAGGGCATCACCTTCTTGCCCGGAAGCTGTCCCTTGCCGGGGCCCGCCATATCGCTCTGGAACGGAAGTTTGGTGCGGCTCACCAATGCGGGCAACACCATGCGGCAGCCAGGCGCGGGAAAATTGAATCCTGCGGAGGCCGCATCTCCGTTAGCAACCAGTCCCAAAATCTGCTCTGGAGTGACGCCTGCGTGCGGAATGTGAACGATGTTCTGCCGTACCGGATGAGACTTCGGCTCAAGCAGCAACCCCTCAGCCTGAAAACCGCCGATCACGGGCCAGCGGATTTCTATGAGGGTATGGGTGGCCGTCTCGCCAAGCACCGCCGAGCGGGTCAGTGTGGCCACAGGCTCCGGCGCTTCAAAGGCAACGCGCGCATCGCGAGCGCCCAACATGCGGGCAAGCCGTTGCCGGTTGGCGGCAATCGAAGCGTTGTAAACGGCATCGCACGCATCTCCCTCGGCGAACGCGCGATGCCAGTGTCGCGAACGCTCGCCGCACACGCGGGCTGTCTCCGCAAGCATGAAGCGGTCGACCCCGCTCAGATAGGCGTCGGAAAGGTCGTTTGTGCCAGTGAGTGGCGCCGTGCCAGACAACGGCTGCGCCTGCGAAACAGCGGTTGCCATCACACACAGGACAGCCAACAGGCCATCACGAACACGCAGCACACACACGTCGCACCTCCCCATCTGTGGCCTCAGTCCAGTCCGTTTTGACTGTTGTGGCTGATCCGGCTAGCGCAGCGGCGGCTCAGAGCCTTCAATGAGCATGTGCACGCCCATCATGCTCTTGTCGCGGCGGCCAGGGCTCACATAGCGCCACACCAGCTTCCGGTCTCGCGTGATCTCAAGCATGCCGGTTCCCGCGCCTTCTTTGGTGTAGGCCGAGTAACAGCCCGTGACTACGTTGCCGTTGGGCAGCACCTGGATCCCTGTCATATTCTGTATCACCACACCGGGCAGGTCGTCTTTCTTGAATTCCCACACCTGCCTGCCGTCTTTGTCATATTCGGTGAGCTGGTTGAGCGAAGAAATCAGAGTGTTGCCATTGGCCAGCCGGACCGCAGCAAAGGCCAGCGCCTTCGTCGGCTGCTCCCAAGCGGTGGTGCCATCCGGTTTGTATTCGCGGACGACATTGGCCTGCGAGTGGCTAACGAGATAATTCCCGTTGTCGAGTTTACGCACCATGCGCATATGGTGGTGGTCGTCGGTCTTGCCGTAGTTTGTCATCAGCGAGAAAACGACCTTGCCATCCTTGTCAACCTCGACCACTCGTCCGGAGGCATTTTCGCCGACCACCGTATTGCCGTTTGGCAACCGCTGGCACGAATAGGCGCCGCCGCCCTTCTGCTTTTCCGGCCTGTACTCGAACACCACTTTGTGATCGCGCGTCACCTCGGTGATGTTGCCGTCCGCGAAGAGAACATTCCCGTTCGGAAGCATCCACGCGTCGTGAACGGTGCCTGCTTTATGTTCCCAAACCACCTCGCCCTGAGGTGACAGCAGAAGCACCCGCCCGTCGCCCGTCGCCAACACCTGTGCCTCCGGCTTTCCCTCGAACCCGTCAGCACACGCCAGCCCCGCAACCATCGTTGCCACCGCAATGATCCGTTTCATTCTTCCCCCTCCCCTGAACCGTAAGCCCTAAACAGGTCTAACGGCCAACCATGTCCTACCTGTCCAATTGAATACCACGCCGGACGAAAGTCGGGATGTCGAGATCTTGACCGTTGTAAATCGTGGGCTCCACATTTTGGAACTTTCCGCGGCCCGTTGCGCCGAACGACAGTTTGCTGCCTTTGCTGCGGGTCCTCTTCGAGCCGGACTGGATCGGGAAATCTTCGGCTACGGGAGGTTCTGGCAACGGCGCAGCCTCTTTGCGAGTTTCGACCTGCGTGGCTGCGGCCCAACTCTCGAACGTCATGACGACGAGTTCCACGCGTCCATCGAACTGAGCGTCAAGAACCGTCCCCATCTCGATGTCGCACTCGGCTTTGCACATGGAGCGCACCTTGCCCATGATTTCGCCGATTTCCGCCAGGCGCAGATCCGGTCCGGCTAAAATCCCCAACAGTAGCGCATTGGACTTGGCCAGAGCATCGCCGGACCGCAACAAGCGGCAGCCGCGCAACGCAGCGGCAACCTCGGTCGCGCGGTTCACACCCTCAGAACGGGCATATCCGAACCGAGCGTTACCGCCCCTTAGAATCATCGCGTGCAAGCGCTCCGCGTCCATCTGGATGAAGCCCGGCTTCGAAACGAGTCGCCACACCATCGTGATTCCGGCGGCAATGACGCCCTCCGCTTTTTGAATGGCCTCATCCAGCAAGACTGCATCCGCATCGCCGAACAGGTCGTCCAAAGCGATGACGACCATCGAGTCGGCATTTTCTTCGATCATCGGCAGCACGCGCTCAGCGGCTTTGCGGCGGGACTCCCCTTCGAACCCGAAGGGCAGCGTCACAAAACAGATCGTCGCAATCCCCATGTCATGCAGCGCCTTGATGATTTCCGGAGCTGCGCCGCCGCCGGTTCCCGCGCCGAGACACGCCGTCAGCACCACCGTGCGAACGCCCTGCAAATGCGGCACAAGATTCTGCATGTCGTCCTGGGCAACCAAACGCCCCTTGATCGCATCACCGCCCGTGCCGTGACCCGCCAGCCGCGCACCGCCTAAAAGCAGGCAGTTCAAGCCCCCTGAAGAAGCCTGTCGGTTCGACAGCGCGTCCGTGTCCACGCCCAGCGCGCGCATACCGTCGCCGTAGGAGGCCAAAACCGACGCGGCCAGATGGCAACCGCCACCGCCCACGCCCAACAGAAGCAGCCCCGATTGTAGTTCTTGGCTCATCGACCAAACACTCCTTTAACGCGGTTCCAAAACGGCGAGAGAAGCCTGCGGTCCTCGTACGTCATTTTTCCGTAAAGCACCAGACCCACCGCTGTGGACAATGCAGCCGGCTGTTCAACCGCGCCCAGACCGTCCACGTTCACTGGCAGCCCGATCCTGCACGGTAGCCCGAACACGCGCTGCGCCAGATCCGCAACCTTGCGCAGATACGCGCCGCCGCCCGTCAGAATCACGCCGCCGCCCAGATGCGGCAGCACCCCCGCCTCGTCCAGCTTCGAACGCAGCACGCGGAAAGTCTCGTCCATGCGCGAGTTGATCACCGTATGTAACGCTTTACAGCTGATCAATCGCTCCTCAAAGCCGACATCTGCCGACAGCACCACGCGCTTACCGCTGGTTTCGGAATCGATCACCGCACACCCCTCTGCGCGTTTGATCTCTTCCGCGCGGTTCAGGGGAATGTTGAACGCGAGCGCAATATCGTTTGTCACATGGTCTCCGCCGACGGCGATGCAGCCGACCGCCGAGATGACGTTGTTGCAATACGCGATGTAATTGGTCGTGCCGCCCCCCAGATCGACCAGCACCACGCCGTTGCGTTTCTGCTCCGGCGTCAACACGGCCAAGGCTGCACAGATTCCCGAGAACGCCACGTCTGTCACCTCGAGTTGCACGTTCTTCGCCACGCTCACCGCGTTATCGATGCGGTTCTTCATGCCGTGGACCGCCATGACATTCAGCGTGAGCACCTTGCAACGCATCCCTTCCGGCTTCACGATTCCTGGCTGGTCATCCACCATGTAAGACTGCGTGATCGTGTGCAACACCTGCCGGTCCGCCTCGATCTGCACGGTCTGAGCGTTCTCGGTGACCTCTTCAATGTCTTCCTTGGAAACCACACGGTCACCGGAACGGATCGTCGCCATCCCTGTGTTGACGGCCGCCTGAATGTGCCCGCCTGAGATCGCCAGCAACACCTGCCAGATGCTGACGTCCGCCTGCTTCTCCGCCTGCTTGGCAGCAGACTCGACGCCGACGCTAGCCTGCGACAGATCGGTGATCTGTCCCTTGCGCACACCGGTCGAAGGGTACGTGCCCACGCCCGTGATTCTCATGCGCCCGTTTTCGTCAGACTCGCCTACGCAAATGACCGTCCGGGATGTCCCGATCTCAAGCGCGGCAATCGGAGGAATCGCCATAAAACCTCTTTCTTCGACTCATTGTGCTCCGGGCGGCGTTGCGAAAATGCGCCCGGGATGCGTTGCGTCCCACAGCTGACAGGGCCGTCCGATCTCGCTGTCCATCGCCTTGGCAAGCTTGTCGAACTGCTTCTGCATCTTGACTTCCGTGTCTTTCTCATCGTCCTGCATTCCGTCCCAAGCGAGCTTCGCTTGACGGTGATCCGACAGGGTGAGAAACAGATAGTCGTCCTTGGACGTGTCCACCACCAGCAGCCGCAGGCGACACTCCGGACGAAGCGAACAGTTCACCAACTGTACCGCCGCCATATTCATGCCATGCAACCGGTCTCCCGGTTTGATCTGCGCAAACTCGTCAGAACCCTTGACGATCGGAAGGCCGCCAGTCCCCGCATAGCGGACGAACACAACGCCCTCTTCGTCGACCACCCGACCGTTAGACCCCACGCGTGCGATGGGTTCGCGCTCGATGATCGTGATCGCCAGTTTGTCCGGCATGCGCCTCACGATAGAGATGTCACGGATGTTAGGAGCCTGATCCAGAAGCTCCCTGCGCTTCAGTTCGATCGGCAGTGAAAACAGGTTGATGCCCTCTCGGATGCCCAACACTTCACAGACCAGATCAGGTGTCAGCGTCTTACCGGTGGTGATGGTGACATTGCGGGAGAGGTTCCGCAGCACAAACAGCTTCTGTGAGCGAAAATAGTAGTTTTCGAACAGCTTCCACCCGCCCCACACCCCACCCGCGACACACGCGAAGAAGAGCAGGATAGAGAGCGCCACCTCCACCCCTCTCGGAAGGCCAACACCCATGCCGGTCACACGCCGGTTGTTTGCGGTGAATTTTCCGGGCCGCGCATCTTTCCGCTTTAAAAAATTCCACTTCATAGTCCAAGCCCTCAGCCGCACGGCATGCGCCCGCTCCGCGTCACGCGAACCACGGCTCGTGTCGCGCTCAACCGCATGCCGCATGCTCCAGCAAGCGCGCGCATAGCGCACTGAACGACAGCCCCTTTTTCGCGGCGGCCTTCGGCAGCAGGCTCGTAGCCGTGAACCCCGGAACCGTATTGATCTCTAAAACGTAAGGCTGCCCTTTGGGAGAAACCCGAAAGTCAATGCGGCTCACACCGCGGCATCCGACCGCCTGGAATGACAGCAAGGCCAGCACCTGGCACTGAGCCACCAGCGGCGCGTCGTCTAGGGATTCAGGAAACACGTACTGGGTCATCCCCTTGGTATATTTTTCTGTGTATCCGTACCAGCCGTTCGGAGCCAGAATTTCGACCACGGGCAAGGCCTCCCCCGCAATCACGCCCACCGTCCACTCGCGCCCCGGAATGTAAGCCTCGACCAAAACCTCGCCCTGCGGGTCTGCCTCGCGCGCCATCTTCAGCGCAGCCGCCCACTGCCCCGGCTCCGTCACTTTGGAGATGCCCACGCTCGATCCGTCGCGGGGCGGCTTCACCACCACGGGCAAAGGCAGCGCCGTGGTGTCCCTGCCGCGCGGCAACACCTCGTACGGAGCGGTCGGCACTCCCGCCGCTTCCAACACCCGTTTCGTTGCGATCTTGTCGATCGTGATGCGGCTCGCCGCCGCACCGGGCCCCGTATACGGAACGCCCAGCCGGTCCAAGTCGGCCTGTACGCCCCCGTTCTCGCCATACCCGCCGTGCAATGCGATGAACACAGCCTCGACCCCAGCCGGCAAAGACTCCACGCGATCTTCAGTCAGCACCACAGGCACCACATCGAATCCCGCCTGCTTCAGTCCCTCGACCACTGCCGCTCCGGACCGCAGCGACACTTCACTCTCGCTCGACGTCCCGCCCATCAGAACTGCCACTCGTTTCATAGTCAATCTCTCGCTTCCCTCAATTCCAAACCGTCGATCTCCGCCTGCAGCGCAACGCCGCTGGCATGAGCCACCCGGTTGCGCATCCGCATCACCAGCGCCAACACGTCCGAAGCCGTGACCGCGCCTTCCACGGCCACAATGTTGGCATGAAAATCCGTCACCCGCGCGCCGCCGATCCGCAATCCCTTGCAGCCAGCCGCGTCCAAGAGCCGGCCTGCGGCGTCGCCCTGCGGGTTGCGGAAAACGGACCCTTCCGTGCGCAGCCCAGCCAAAGGTATCCGCTTCCCTCGCATCTGCTGTCTCAACGCTTTCACGGCCGAGACCGGTGACCCCGCCAGCCGCAGTCCGCACGCCAGCGCGATTCGCCCCTCCAGCCCTTTGCAGTGCCGGTAAGTGAAACTCAGATGATCGGCCGAAAGTATAGTGATTTTTCCGTCGGGATTCAAACAGCGAATCCAGGCCACGCGAGAAGCGATTTCGCCGCCCTGAGCGCCCGCGTTCATCGCCAGCCATCCGCCTACGCTTCCGGGCACCCCCTCCAAGAACTCCAGGCCCGACAGCCCTTCGCATTCCAAAGCGTCAAGCAGCGCCGGCCCCCTCCAGCCGCAGCCGACCTCCACCTCATCCCCGCGCACATCGTAGCCTCTGAATGCGCCCTCCGAAAAACGGATCACGCACCCCGCTTCGCCGAGATCGCTGAACCAGGAGTTAGCACCCGCGCCCACCATCCGCCAGACCACACCGTGTGCGCCACAGGCCAGGATCACCTCGGACAGGGCCCCCTCGGACGCCACTTCTACGCGCCAACGCGCCCAGCCGCCAACGCCGAAAAGACACCAGCCGGCCAACGCGCCGAACGCCGTCACCGACGCGCCGCCGATCCGCGCCAGCGCCGCTTCGAACGCCTCAGAGCCTCGGCGCTTCGGCCATCCAGCCGCCACATCAGCGCGGATCAGCCCCGCCAGCTCGATCACATCCCCCGCGCCCGCGATCAACAGCAAGTCGCCCGGCTTCAGCGCATGCCGCAAATACTGCCAGGCCTCTTCGCGCGACCGCGCCAACCGCACCAAAGGCGGCGCGTGCCCTCCAGGCACACTTCCGCACGCCTCTTCGCGGAAGTGTGCGTACAAATCGCAGATATCCCCGCCCTCCAGCGGCGCCTCTGAGGCCGCATAAACTGGCAGCAAAATCACCTCGTCCGCAGCCGCGAATGCCTTCGGAAACTCCGCGCCGAGAGCCAGCGTCCGGGTATAGCGGTGCGGCTGGAAGACAACCAGCAGTCGCGCGGGGTCCTGAACCCTTGCCATCTCCACGGCTGCCAGCAGTTCAGCGGGATGGTGCGCGTAGTCGGCGATACAACGGATACCGGAAACCTCGGCCACCGGTTCGAAACGACGGCCAGGCAACTCGTCGCACGCTTCGGCCAGCGCCGCGAACACTTTTTCGGGCGTGTACCCCAGCAACAGCGCCGCAGCCGCAGCACCCAGCGCGTTCAGCACGTTGTGCCGGCCGGACACCCCGAGCGTCAACCGCCCCATCGGATTTCCCCGGAAAATCACGTCGAACGACACCGATATCGCCGTCACTCGCACGGCAGTCGCACGCAGCATAGCCCCCTCTGAGAAACCGAAATCCAAGATCGGCGCCAGCGCAGACCGAGCCACCCGCCACGCACGGGCATTGTCGCGGCAGACCGCAACTCCCTCGCGCGTCTGCGCCACAGCCTTCTGGAAACAGGCGCACAGCGCCGCCTCGCCGTCAAAGTGCTCCAAATGATCGAGGTCGATGTTGGTGAGCACCGTCACCGCAGGGCGGTACAGCGCCAGTGTGCCATCGCTTTCGTCCGCCTCGGCCACGAGAATGTTTCCGGATCCGCCCCCTGCCACGCCACCGAGACGCTTGGTGGTGCCGCCGATGCACCAAGCGGGGTCTGCGCCCAGAACCTGCAAGAGCCGCGTCGCGAAACAGGTCGTTGTGGTCTTGCCGTGCGCGCCGCACACAGCCACGCCTCGGTTTTGCGAGAGCAGGGCGGCCAAAACTTCGCCGCGCCGGAAAACCGGCAGCCCCGCCGACCGAGCCTTCTTCAGTTCTGGCTCCGCCTCGGAAACGGCGGGCGTCACGATCACGCGGTCCACTGGCGAAAAGCCATCCAGATGCGCCGGGGCATGTTTCTCTGCGACACTCACTCCGGCCTCACGCAGCCACTCCGCCAAACCGTTGACATGCGCGTCACAACCGCTCACCCGCCAGCCCATCCGGGCAAGCAGATACGCCACACCGGCCATACCCACGCCGCACACGCCCACCATGTGCACACGGCCAGGCGCATCCCAGTTGTCAGTTTCCAGTTTCAAGTTTTCTGTATCGACGTTCCGCAGATCTCACCGCGCGGATCAACGTGCTGTTTCAGGGGCGAATCATATCAAAACGCCGACAGACAACAAACTCCGATTTGAACGCGGTAGGGCCGAATTGCGGCTCCTTCTTTCGGCAGAATATCCGGCTTCCCCGGCGGTAGATCGCAAAGATGCCAAAACAGCCAGAAAAAGCGTCTCGAAGTTAGGGGACAGACTGCTCTCTCAGGCCCCACTTAATCAACTCGCTCCAACGTCGATGCCTCAAACTGATCTTACCCCGATATTTCGGACATTAAAGGGCCGGCGTTTTATCTCATAAGTTGTTGCTCGCAGTCAAACGGCGAGCGGTAGCCCAGAGAGCTGTGCAGACCTGCGCCTTGTACCCTTGCCTCCCGTCCTTGCCGAGCGTCTTCTTCGTGCGCCACTGCGCCTCGGTGTCGTGCGGGTTGACGACCCCGCCCGCCTGCGACGCGCAACGCTGGGCGGCCGCCCCGTCCCGGAACTCGAGCTGCTCGCCGAACACGTGGCGCAGGAGGGTGACGGCCCCAGACGCGGCCACTGCGTCCCCGAGCGCGTCCGCCGCGTCCTACCCGCTGCGGATACAGGCCATCAGGACCACCAAGGGACAGAACGTGAGGTTCTTCGTCTATATCCCCATGCCGCTCGCGGCGGCGCTCGGCGGCGAAGAGGTGTCGTGGAAGCTACTCGACCGAAAGGAACTCCACCTCGTCCGCGCGGCCCCGACGCCGGTCAAGGCATGAAAACGGAAATGAAGAAGGGCGGCCTGTGGTCAATCCGCCTGCCGCCCGACTTTTTCAGCGCAATCGTATATACAACAACAAACCCTCAACCTCAGACCCGTCGAAACCTTCGCGCGTCGTGCGGCGGCCGAGAGCGTCGCTTTCGTACTTGTCCCAAGCGGGTTGTCAGTTAGTCAAGACAACTCCTCGCATCCAAACTCTTACTTCTCTACCGCTCCCTGATGGCTCTCATCACTTAGTACATCAATAATCATTTCAAGCCTAATTTCATTGCTAACGGCGACATGTCCGCCATTAGAAACAAAGCCGAAAACATCATTTTTAGTACCAAGCACCTTACTCGCCAGCCATCGGGCCGGACTGGGCCATCGTGCCGCCGAAGGGGGCGTAGGCGGCAGCGACCCCGCCCGTGCTGTCGAGGTAGGCCGTCACGTTTCCGTTGGCGTAGGCGGTTTGTCCATATGTCCCGATACGTCCCCTGTTCTACGCTGTTCTACGTGTTTGTCTTGCCCCCCGCTCCGATTGACCCATACTCCGCTGTATTCGAGTCAACTGGATTATAAATAACAGTATCCCTATTGGTTCAGCAATCAACAAGCAGACCAAACATACTACCCACCCCACAACGCCCCTGACCCTGCACCACCGTTTAACAACAGCAAAACCCAACAGCACAAAAACACCGCTTATCACAAATCGTCCACAAAGAATGACAGCCCTGTTCTTAACAAAGAAACCATAAAACTGGTGAACAGTATCCGCATCGCATACGACACCGTTTAGTGTCATCAGCATTTCGTGTCTTACATGAACTTCACTCCAGATAATGAGTGCTAAATATAAAATTCCGAGCAAGCAAATTGAATATCCCTTCACCGTGTCTGTTATATGTACTTGTCCTTTCATTGGCAATCTCACCACTTGGACATTATCATTTTATCATACTCGTCGTGATTAAACATGAATTCAAGTGAGTAGTCCGTCCGATATTTCACATCATTCACTGTCTTGCATGAACACTCAGGCAACTCTACTCTCGGTGGCAAGGGAATTACCACCCGAAAATCACCTTTGAAGCGTCAAAGGGGTTGTAATTTGACATTAGACACATGAGGGTTGAGATTTGGAGGCGGCTTTGGGAGGGTATAGGGGTCGTATCGGGACATCGAGACATATCATATTACCCTCACACCTATTTCAGCCAAGACTTTCCTCAGTAACGACTTCAGCCTGCGGTCGCAGGAGAGGCGCTTCCCGAGCGCCAGGTCGCGCCCGCTGTCGCCCTTCCTGTCGGCGAACGCAGTCCACGCCTCACCCTTGACCGTCTCGACGGCCTTCACCACCTCCTCGAACCGCAGCAGCCGGCGCCACGCCCTGGCGTTCGTGTCGCTCCGGGCCGACGGCGGAACCTTCCGCCGCAAACTCTCGACGAAGGCGGCCCCGCCGATCGCGACGGCTGCGGTGATTCGCTCAAACGCGCCCTCCCCGACGCCCTGCCTCAAATAGTCCTCAAGATAAAGCCTGTAGGCAGCCTTGGCGTCTCCGCCCTTTTCCGTTCCGGCCCGCCACCAGAGCCTCTCGCACGTCAGCCACTCCGGCTTGGGCGCATAGCCCGCGTAGGCCGGATACGAACTCCAGCGGTGTCCCCTCAGTTTGGCCAGGCGGGCCTTTACCTGCTCTTCTGTCGGCCCCGCCGGCAAAAAACCGGCCTTCTCGCGCCCGCGGTCCTCTTTCCCGAGCCCCAGCGCCTGCACGCGCACGGGGTTCATGTGGACGTACACGCTGCACGCCAGCGCCCACGAGCCTTCCCCGTCGACGGGGATGCCTTTGTAGCGCTGCTGAAACAGAGGCCCGCAGCGGCCGTGCTTCGCGTTGAACCACGCCGCGTAGCTCACGTTCAGCCACTGCAGAGCCCGGCTCGCGTTCGCGTGCGGCGTCTCAATCAGCAGGTGGTAGTGGTTCTCCATCAGCACGTAAGCGTGAAGGACGATCCCGTACCGCTCCACCAGCCCGGACAGCAGCCCGATGAAATGCTCCCGGTCGCGGTCGTCTTCGAAGATCTCCCGCCGCCCCATCCCACGCGCCGTGATGTGGTACCACCCGCCCTCGGCGTTGTGCCGGATTTGCCTTGCCATGTTTTAAATGCTACCGGATCGGCCATTCCGAAGCAAGCCTGTCTGTCCGTATGTCTCGATACGACCCCTGTCGCGATTCGACCCCTGTCGCGATTCAGGCGCTTGCTACCGTTACGCGGTTTTCTTGATGAAGGAACGGCACGGAACTAAACATCCGGTTTGAGGCGGCGGAGGCGGCGCAGTTCAAGGGCGACGGCGAAACAGGTGAGGGCTGATGAGAGAGTGTCTGAAACAGGGTTTGCCAGCCATATGCCTGTAACGCCCCAGACATGGGGCAGAAGAAGAATCAGGGGCAGCAGGATGATCATTTGGCGGAGCAGGCTAAGTAGAATGGCAAACTTGGGCAACCCCACCGACTGGAAATAGGTGATCGTCACGACGGAAACGCCGATCCCAGTGAACGCGACGCAGAAGATGCGCAGCCCGCGCGTGCCAGCCGCCAACAAAGCAGGGTCGTGCGTGAAGCAGCGCAGAATGGGCCACGCGAACGTCCAGACGATCACGGTGGACACGAAGCAGAGCAGCGTCGCGACCTTCATGGTGAAAGTGTAGGCCTCGCGGACCCGCTGGAAGCTGTTCGCCCCATAGTTGTAGCCGACAATCGGCTGCATGCCTTGCGTCAGCCCCATGATCGGCATCAGCAGCACGAACAAAAGGCTATTGACGATGCCCATGGCCGCGATTTCCACGGTGGCCGCCTGCGTGGAGGAGGCCCATTTCACAAAGGTTTTATTGTAAGACACGTTGATCAGGGCCGCCATCATCTGAATCGCGAAAGGCGAGAGGCCGATGGCGAAAACACGCATGAGCATCCGCGGATAGATTCGGATGCGCGCCAGCCGGAGCCGGACCACACTGTTTTTGGAGAGGTAGTGTTGGAAGGCATAGACGCATGAGCAGAACATCGCGATGTTAGTTGACCACGCGGCACCCGCGACCCCGAGGTGAAAACCGAAAATAAAAATGGGGTCGAGGATGGCATTGAGAACGGCTCCGAAAATCATGCAGCGCATGGAACAGCGGGCGTTTCCCTCGGCGCGCATGAGGTTGCTCAGTCCGAAGCTGAGATGTGCGAACATGTTTCCGAACAGGACAATCCGCAAAAAGCTGCGAGCGTAGGGAATGGCCTCGGGCGTTCCGCCAAACAGCGGCAACAGGTCATCCATGAAATAGAGCCCGATAAACGGCACGGTCAGTCCGAAGATTATTTTGACCGCAACGCACTGGCCGAGAACTTTTTCGGCGTCCACCCGGTTGCGTTCTCCCAGCTTGAGCGAGAGCAACGCCCCCGAGCCGACGCCGATCAGCGTGCCGAAGGCAATGAGGATCACCATGAACGGGAAGGAGAGCGCTACGCCTGCGAGGGCGTCCCGTCCGCAGCCCTGTCCGATGTAGAGCTGGTCCACCACGTTGTAGAGCGCATTGACGAGGGTGGCGATAACGGCTGGGACAGAAAACTCCTTCAGGAGTGATCCGATGCTCTGTGTACCTAAGCGCTCAAGTTTACTCATGGTGCGACCGGCCGCGAATTAAACCACAAAAGACGGAGCCTTATAAGTGCAAACTCACGGGTGTCCGACCCGTGATCACAGTGACGACATCTCGCAAAATCAGCGGCCAGACAGGGGCGCTAAGCGCCGGTCACTGAGGTCTAAAATAACATCCCCAAGGTCGTGAAAATGGACGTCATTCAAACATCTGTGCCGGCATTCGTACGAGCCAATGTCCTCAACATGGTAATTCAAGTCAAGCCGATATTGCCCCGGAAAAATATCCATTGGAACGATGAAGATCCCCAGCCGCTTCGAGGCTCGAAAATGAAAAACCCCGTTTGCGCCTGTCGTGTCAGAGGCAACAACAACGCCATTGGTGACAACGACATTGGTTCGGCTATCCTCATAACAGCGAATCTCGCGTAAACTGACTCCAGCCCCTGAAACGGGAAGCCTGGAGTCGGCGTACAACACTCGGCCGGAAAAGCCTGGATATCGGGTGTAAAGAACTGGACAGCACCCCGACAGCAACACAGCAAACAGACAAAGAATCTGTCGAAGTTTCATTTCGATTGGGGTTGTCGCCTACGGGTGACGGTCTCCGAACAGCCTCACCACGACCAGTTGAACATGAGCCGCGGACCTCTCAGGTTCTCTTGCATGAACCGGCTGAGATTGAAGTTCAAGCCGATGCCGGGACGCGCGAACAGATCCATCAGCGTGACCTGTTCGTCATACCGATACACTTTCACCGCATCCGTTTCCAGAAGCTCCGCGATCTTTTTTTGGGCATCCTCGCCGTAACCGATCCCGTCGATCAGCTTGAGACGGACAGCCTCGTCTGCCACGAACACGCGTCCGTCTGCCAGCGGCAGCACCGTCTCCCTCGGCAGTTTGCGATTTTCGGCGACGAGCGTCACAAAACGGTCATACATCGAACCAATGACTTTCTGCAGCATCTCCTTCTGCTCCGGCTTCACCTCTTGGAACGGATTCAACATGTCCTTGTTGGCGCCCGACTTGATAGTCACGTCCTGAACCCCCAATTTCGCTGCCAACTCCTTGAAATTGTAGGACTGCATGATCACGCCGATCGAACCGGTCAACGTGGTCGGATGCGCAAGGATATAGTCCGATGCCAAAGCGATGTAGTACGCGCCGGACGCCGCAACATCCCCCATGATCGACACCACGACACGCCCCTTCTGGGCGGCCTTGAAGTCCAGAACCGCCTTGTAAATGATGTCGCTGTCCGTGATGCCGCCACCGCCGCTGTTGATCTCCAGGATCAGGCCCTCCACTTCAGGGTCGTGGGTTGCACGGCGAATGGAACGTAGCGCCGAGTTCGCGTTGCCCGAGTACCACGAGTCGTTCCCCAGCATGATCATCCCTGCGATCGGAATGCGGACAACCTTGACGTCTCCGTTTCCGGAAGACCATGTTTCGACCATGTAGGGCGCCTCGTCTTCGCCCACGTCTGCCTCAGCCTTGCCGTGGTGGAAAAGGCTGCCCAAATGCCAGCATTGCTGCGGCTTGTTCAACATACCTAAACCGCTGGCCAGCAGCACCGCCAGCAGAAGTCCAAAGCCGACAAACAATCCGACCATCAACATGCAGCCGAAGCCGCATCCGCGCCCTTTTTTCACATTTTCCTGATTCTCAGACATCCGCGCCCCCTGGGTTTTGAAACAGTTTTTTTATGATAGCATACCCCCTCTCCGATTGCCACTCTGTCAGAGGAAATGGGCAACTCGGGCTTTAACACCCCTCAGACACAGGGAATGCAAACTGCGGCGAGGATCGGCTCAGCTCGACAGACCGGCCGCGGACAGGCACTTCGCAAGGACAGCGCCGATTGCCGCGTCGATGGGAGACGCAGAGGTTCTTTCACCCTCTGTGGAAAGATGCGGCTCACCGCCCGTCACCCCGGCTCCGGTCAACACGCGAGCGAACGGCTGGATAACGCCATCCACCTTCTGATTGACGCAGCCGATGCCGATCCGAGCAGCTGGATGCCCAGCGCACGAATTGGGGCATCCAGAGATGCGCAGTTCGTCGGCAACCATCTTGAGCAAGGCGAGCCTCTCCGGCGTATCGGGCGGCAGATAGCTGTCCAGCGCCGCTGCAATCTTGTCAGCCACTTCAGGAGCGTTCACCATACCGATTTTGCAGACTGTCGAACCGACACACGTCGTGAAATGTCCCCGGTACGAAGCGAACATGAGATCGACGTCGACAAACTCTTTCCGCAGCCGCTTATACAGGCTGGGCAGCGCGGAGCGGTGGACGAGCGGAATCAGAATGTCTTGCGTGGTCAGCAGGCGGACCGCCGGCGAACCGTATCCTTCCGCCAGCGCAGCGATCTTACGCAGTTGTCCCGCATCGAGACGGCCGTAGGGAACAAAGAGGCGAACCGATTTGACAGCGTCTCCGAAACGCGTAGGCAGCACCGCGATCTGTTCCCATGAAGCGAAGCCCGCCATCGGCTCGATCGCTCGCCCGCGCTTCAACCCCTTGATCAGCACGGGGAACGGATCGTCCGCACGCAGGTTGACAAGTGGAGACTCCGTCCGCGCAAAATACTCCAAATAGAGCCGCTGAAACGCCACCGCGCCCAAGCGCTTAAGCAAAAACCGCAGTCTTGCCTGACTCCGGTTGACCCGGTCACCGTGATCATAAAACAGCTCCGTCAAAGCCACCGCAGCCCGAACGATCTGAGAGGCCGGAAGGAATCCGAAGAGCTCAAGTCCCACCGAACTTTCGCGCCCCATTCCACCCGCGGCAAAAACCGCAAAACCCTCTTGCCCATCGATGTGTTTTGCGACAAAACCCAAATCCTGAACCGAAGCCAGCAGCCGGTCGCGCTCGCAGGCAAAGATTCCGATCTTGAGTTTTCGCGGCAGGGAAAAGGCCTTCTCGCACTTCTGCATCGCACGGTTGAGCACATGGGCATACGGATAGACATCGAACACGCTTTCGGAGGACAGACCGCTGTCCGACCCCACCAAAATGTTGCGGTACGTGTTGCCGCCGCCTCCCTTGAGCGGCAAGCCCAGTCGGTCGATAGCCACGACCACGTCCACAACGCGCGCTGCCGGAATGTCGTGCAGCTGGATGTCCTGCCGGGAGGTCAGGTGCGCATGCCCGCCTGAAACGTCGAGAACGCCGGCGAGTCCAGCCAGCCTCTCGCAGGCGATCTCCCCGCCGTTGACCCGCACGCGCACCATAAAATGGGCGTTGCGCTGCTGGTAAATGCCGAACGGCGCAGATACAGGTTTGAGCACTTCAGGCGACACTTCGCCAGCCATGAATCCGTCAAACGCTTCCTTCAAAATGGCATACTGACTTTTCATCTCGTTCCTTTGCACATTTGAAGTATTGCACAGATTCACTTGGTTCTCAACCGGATGATGCTCCCTCTAAGCTATTTAATATCCAGCGGCCACTGCAAACCACAGGGCAAACAGCGGTCTCCACCTCCAAACTCGCAGACCGGCAAGACAAACAGGCAAGTCAGATGCAGTACTCCGGTATGACGCGCTGATCGGCCAGAAGTCCCAGCACGGCCTCCACATTCCGGTCGATTGGAGCCGCTTCGCCGACGGCAATTGTAACGGGAACCGTCTGTGTCAGAAGTTCGCCCAGCGCAACTACTAAGAGTTCCTTCGGCTGATTCAATACGCTGAGCCGCTCGATCGTATAAGCGTCAGCCGATGGCAACGCCGTGATAAAAATGAGCCCCGCATCGGTCAAAATGCGCGCCAATTCGCCGAGACGCTGAATCTGCGCGTCGTGCTCCGAGCGGTTGTCACGCACGTCCGACGCCAAACCCCGCGACAGACTTGAGAAACCCAGGAAATACGAGTTCAGGTTCAGCCGGAAAAGCCGCAGTTCCAGCTCCTTTCCGAATGCATGAACCGCCTGCGCAGAGGCGCCGGTGATGATCACCGCCTTTCCGATATGGCGGTTCCGGATCAGGCGGTCTTTGGCCGAGACCAGCCCTGTCTCCCAGTGGAACTCGCGACGCTCGACATGATCACGCAACAGGACGGCCGCATCGCTGACAATTCGCGGCGTGTCCTGATCGACGAACACCGTATCTGTGATCATGGCAGCACCGGCCGTCGCGTTGCTGATCGGGTCAACAAAGATCAGACTACCCGTCGCGCGGTTCTCGGAGTAGGAATCGAAGAACAGCGGCAGTGTCGTTTCAACAACCACGCGGCCGATGCCGTTCAACGGCAATTCTTGCACCGATAACTGCTCCATGGTGTTGACGTCGATGGCGTAGAGCAGGGTCTCGACACGCGCCTTGACGAAGCGGCCAGCATGACGGATCAAATAGTGCGCTCCGGCCCGCAACGGCGTCTCATTCATCCAGATCACAACCGCCTCGAAACGGTCTTTCACTCGGGGCTGATTGATGTCATGGACAATCATGTCGCCGCTGCTGACATCCACCTCATCCTCCAGTTCCAAGGTCACTGCCTGCGGTGCCGAAGCGTGCGGCAAATCGCCATCCGACGTCACGATCCGTTTGACCACCGACGTCTTCTTCGACGGCAAGACGTGGATCTTATCGCCAGGTTTGATCACCCCCGAAACCACGGTGCCAGCGAATCCTCGGAAGTTCAGATCCGGGCGCAGCACGACTTGCACCGGAAAGCGGAAGTCGCGCGTGTTAATGTCATGCGAAATGTCGACCGTCTCGAGCAGCTCAAGCAAGGACGGCCCCGTGTACCACGGCGTCAACTCGGGTGAGCGGCGCACCACATTGGCACCCTTCAAGGCGGAAATCGGGACAAACCGCACATCTGGAATGTCGAGCTTCTGTGCGAAATCGCTGAAGCTCTGGCGGATCGCGAGAAAAGTCTCCTCCGCATAGCCACCGATGTCCATTTTGTTGACAGCGACAAGCATGTGCCTGATCCCCAGAAGCGATGCGATGAACGCGTGTCGCCGGGTCTGCGTCACAACACCGTAACGCGCATCGATCAGGATAATCGCCAGGTTCGCGGTCGACGCTCCGGTGGCCATGTTGCGCGTGTACTGTTCGTGTCCCGGCGTATCCGCAATGATGAACTTGCGCTGCGGAGTCGAAAAGTAGCGATAGGCCACATCGATGGTTATTCCTTGCTCGCGCTCGGCCTTCAATCCGTCCAACAGCAGCGCGTAATCGACCTCACCGGCGCCCGTCGTGCCGTTTTTTTCGCTCGCGTCTTGAAGCGAACTGAGCTGGTCTTCGTAGATTAGCTTGCTGTCGAACAGCAACCGTCCGATCAACGTCGACTTACCGTCGTCGACCGAACCGCACGTGATGAAACGCAACAGGTTCTTGTTTTCGTGTTCGTCCAAATAGGTGTCAATCGTATTCACGGCGCCCTCGTTTCTTTCTTCCTGCTGATCGGCTGTCGTCCACAGCCGCTCCCGCTAGAAATACCCTTCGCGCTTCTTCTGCTCCATCGACGAATCGCCGTCGTGGTCGATCATGCGCGTCGAACGTTCGCTCACACGCACCTGCAGCGTCTCGGCCACGATCTCTTCGATGGTCGTCGCAGTGGACTCGATTGCGCCTGTCAGCGGATAGCAGCCCAGCGTCCGAAACCGGACCGCCTTTTCAACGGGACGTTCGCCGGGGTTCAAGCGCATCCGCTCATCATCCACCATGATCCATTGACCGTCGCGGGCCACCACCTGCCGCGGCGCGGCGAAGTAGAGCGGCACGATCGGAATGCGCTCGATCCGGATGTACTGCCAAACATCGGTCTCCGTCCAGTTCGAGAGCGGAAAAACGCGCACACTTTCATCGGGGTTCACGCGGGCGTTGTAGATGTTCCACAGTTCAGGCCGCTGGTTCTTGGGATCCCACTGCTGGTGCCTGTCGCGGAAAGAGAAAACACGCTCCTTGGCCCTAGACTTCTCCTCGTCGCGGCGCGCCCCACCAAAGGCCAGATCGTACTTGCCCGCTTTCAGCGCCTGTAGCAGCGCCTGCGTTTTCATGATGTCGGTATACTTCCGGCTACCGAAATCGAACGGATTCACGCCTTGCGCGCGCCCCTGCTCATTCGAATGCACGATCAGCTCAAGCTTCTGTTCCGAGCAGAAGCGGTCGCGGAATGCGATCATCTCGCGGAACTTCCAAGTGGAGTCGATGTGCAGGAGCTTGAACGGCAGACGTCCCGGATAGAAGGCTTTCTGCGCCAACCTGACGAGCACGGAGGAATCCTTGCCAATCGAGTAGAGCAGGATCGGATTCTGCGCCTGGCTCACCGCATCGCGAAAAATATGGATGCTCTCGGCTTCAAGCTGTCTCAGTTGACTGAGTGTGTGATCGCTCATGATACGACCTCCTTTGTGTGAAAGGGTTCGGCATTCAGTTTTCATGGGAAGGCTCGACCGCCGGGCGGGACGCGTGCAGCCCGCATTCCTTATTCTCGGGCTGCTCCCACCACCACCGCCCGGAACGCACGTCCTCCGTGCGTTTGACCGCACGTGTGCAGCAGGCACATCCGATGCTGGCAAAGCCTTGGTCGTGCAGCGGGTTGTAGGGCACCTGCCGCGCGGCGATATAGCCCCACACCTCTTGTTCGCTCCACGCCGCAAGCGGATTCACCTTTACCAACCCGTTGGCGGCGTCGTCCTCAACGACGTGGATCGCGGCGCGAGTAACGGATTGCGCGCGGCGGAGACCGCTGATCCACGCGTCGTAGGGCGACAACGCACGTTTCAGCGACTCGATCTTCCTCACCTGGCAGCAGCGTTTGCGATTCTCGATGCTATCGTAAAACAGGTTGACCCCTCTTTCAGAAACCAGCTCTTCGACCTTGGCGCTGTCTGGAAAGAGTATCCGGATCTTGATCCCGTAGCGCTTTTCGGTCTCCGCGAGTAAAGCGTACGTTTCAGGAAAAAGCCGCCCCGTATCCAGTGTGACAAACGGAATCGGCCACCGGTTACGTGCGATCATGTCGGTGATCACTTGATCTTCCGCTGCCAGCGAGGTCGCGAAGACCAGCGATGAGCCGAAGGCCTCCCATGCCAGTCGGATGACTGTCTCGGCATCCGTTCCTTCAACTTCAGCTCTCAGCTGCCTCGTGCTCATCGTGTTGCCCTCCGTCATGAAATAAGCGCTGAAGTCTAAGCGTCTTCAGCTAAACGACTTCTCTAGATCACATACTCAATGCGCTCGTTACCGCTTCCGTAGAGTCTAGATTCTCTGGGAACTAAATAGACTTGCTGACCCGGTTTCACTGGCGTCATCCGGTATACGTCGTGCGGCACATGCACTTGAACCAGATTTTTTTCACCGCTCAGAAGTTCGATCTTCACCAAAGGGCCCACCGTCAACACGCGATAAACCTGTGCCGCCAGGCTGATGCCGGTTCCCGGATACGACTGCACGGTCAGATCGTACGGCCGCACAAGCAGCCGCACAGTGTTCTCGTCTTTTAAGTCGTCGTTGAAAATAGGCGTCTCGTTGCTGATCCGTCCGTGAAAGACATTTACATCTCCCAAGAACTTCATCACGAACTCTGTGGCGGGATTCTTAAAAACGTCGTTCGGCGCGCCTACTTGCTCAATGCGGCCCTTGTTCATCACCACGATGCTGTCTGCCACTTCCAGCGCCTCCTCCTGGTCGTGCGTCACGAAGATGCTGGTCACGTGGATCGTATCATGCAGGTGACGCAACCAGCGCCGCAGTTCGGTGCGCACCTGGGCGTCCAGCGCTCCGAACGGTTCGTCCAGAAGCAAGACTTTCGGCTGAATGGCCAAGGCTCGCGCCAAGGCGATGCGCTGGCGCTGTCCGCCCGAGAGCTGCGACGGAAAACGCGACACCAACTGCTCGAGCTGGACCAGTTTCAACAGTTCAAAAACGCGGCTTTTGATCGCTTCGTTCGATGGCCGCTCGCCGCGCGGTTTCACTCGCAGGCCGAAAGCGATATTCTCAAAGACGGTCATATGGCGGAACAGCGCATAGTGCTGAAAGACGAAGCCCACCTTGCGGCGGTTGACCGGATTGTCAGTCACCGGCTCTCCGTCGAAAAGGATCTGCTCGCCCGAACCTTCGTCCGCACTTTCGAGTCCGGCCACAATTCTAAGCAGCGTCGTCTTACCCGAACCTGAAGGCCCCAGCAGTGCGGTCAGTTCGCCTGAAGGAACCTCCAAATGGACATCGCTCAGCGCCTGAAAGGATCCGAACGTTTTGCTGATATTTTTGACCGTAATGCTCATGGCGCACCTCTATTGCGCGGTGTCGCGCGCACTTTTCAACTCGACGAACGTTTTCAGGATCAGCGTCACAATTGCCAGACCCGCCAGAATCGAGGCGCAGGCAAAAGATGCCGTGAAGCTGTATTCGTTATACAGCACCTCCACATGCAGCGGCAGTGTGTTGGTCTCGCCGCGGATGTGTCCCGAGACCACGGAGACCGCGCCGAACTCGCCCATTGCCCGCGCGTTGCAGAGGATGATCCCATACCATAATCCCCACTTGATGTTGGGCAAGGTCACTTTGAGGAAGGTCTGCCACCCCGAGGCCCCCAGACTCAGCGCCGCTTGCTCCTCCTCCGAGCCCTGTTCCGTCATCAGCGGAATCAGCTCGCGCGCCACAAACGGGAAGGTCACGAATAGCGTCGCCAAAAGGATGCCCGGCACAGCAAAGACGATCCGGATATGATGATCCGTCAACCACGTACCCAGCCACCCGTGCCGGCCGAACACCAAAATGAAAATCAGTCCCGCGACCACCGGTGAGACAGCGAAGGGCAGATCCACCAACGAGAGCAGCAGGCTTCGCCCTTTGAAGCGGAACTTGGCCAACGCCCAGGCCGCAGCCACACCGAACACCGTGTTTATGGGCACAACGACCGCGGTGACGCCCAGAGTCAGCCAGATCGCCGACAGTGCATCGTGATTGTTGATGCTTTCCGCCCAGAGTTTAACGCCGCCCGAAAAGGCCTCCTTCAAAACCACGAACAAAGGCAACACAATGAATGAACCCACGATCGCCAGAGCGAGTGCGCTCAGGACGAAGTTCTCCCAGAAGCCCGTTTTATGTTTCGCTGTTTTCTTCATGTGGTTTTCCATCGGCTGCGTCTTCACGCATTTCCCAAATACCGTGCCGTCCGCGCTTGAAACACATTGATAAGTAAGATCGACAGGAGCGACAGCGACAGCAGCGCAACCGCAATCGCCGTGGCTCCCGCATAATCGAACTGCTCCAATTTCGTGATGATAAGCAGCGAAGCAATTTCAGTTTTCATCGGCATGTTTCCCGCGATGAAAACCACCGAACCGTACTCGCCCAGTGCCCGCGAAAAGGCCAAGGTGAAACCGCTCAGGACAGACGGCGCCAACAGCGGAAAGACGACGCGCCACAGGGTCTGGAAGCGTGATGCGCCGAGGCTGCGCGACGCCTCCTCCAACTCTTTGCTCAGGTCAGCCAAAGCGGGCTGAACGCTGCGAATCACAAAGGGCATGCCGATAAAGATCATCGCGATCGTGATGCCGGTGGTCGTAAAGGCTACCTTGATGCCCAGCCTGACTAAAGCCGCGCCAAGCGCGCTGTTCGGCGCGAAGAGCGCAGTCAGCGCAATGCCGCTCACCGCTGTAGGAAGTGCGAAGGGCAGGTCCACCAGCGCATCGACCAGTCGCTTCAAGGGGAAGCGCCCGCGCACCAGAAACCATGCCACAGTCACTCCAAGGAACACATTGATGAGCGCCGCCTTGAAGGCCGACAAAAAGGTCACCTCGAAAGACGCCAACACGCGCGGACGCAGGATAGTTGCGATGAAGCCCTCGAATCCGAGCTCGCTGCTGCGGAGCACCAACGCGCTCAGCGGCACCAAGACAAGCAGCGACAGATAGAAGACGGTAAAGCCGAGGGACAGCCCGAATCCCGGCAGAATACTCTTTTCTTTCAGCCTCAGTTTCACGGTTGCCTCCGTCGTCTGTCTGTCCCCACCCGCTTATTCATTTTGAGCAGTCGCACGCGCGCTCACCTGCTTGGCAAATAGATCTGATCGAAGATGCCGCCATCGGCGAAGTGCTCCTTTTGAGCCTTTTTCCAGCCGCCGAACACTGCATCAATGGTGAGCAGCTTAACCGCCGGGAAGCGAGAGATATCAGCCGGATCGGCATAGGCGGGTATGCGTGGACGATAGTAGTTCTTGGCGGCTATTCTTTGACCTTCCGGGCTATAGAGGTACGCGAGATACGCCTCGGCCACATCGCGCGACCCTCGCTTGTCCACCACCTTATCCACCACAGTCACCGTCGGCTCGGCAAGGATGCTGATCGGCGGAACAACGATGTCGAGTTTGTCCTGGCCCAACTCGTTGATGGCAAGGAAGGCCTCGTTCTCCCACGCCAGCAACACGTCGCCGATGCCGCGCTGCACAAAGGTCGTGGTTGCGCCGCGTGCGCCGGAGTCGAGCACCGGCACGTGCCTGTAGAGCTCGGCAATGAATGCGCGCGCCTTGGCTTGAGCTGCCGCGGACTGCCCTGCGAACTCGGGCTTGCTCAGCTTAGAGAGATCGCCCCCCAGCTCACGATCCAAGACATAGCCCCAAGCCGCTAGGTGATTCCACCGCGCACCACCCGAAGTTTTGGGGTTAGGCGTGATCACCTGAACGTCCGGTTTGATGAGATCATCCCAATTCTTGATCTGCTTGGGATTCCCTTTTCGCACGAGAAAGACGACCGTCGATGTATACGGAGCGCTGTTGTGCGGCAGTTTTTTTTGCCAGTCTGCGCTCAGCAAACCTGACTTCGCGGCGACCTCATCGATGTCGTAGGCCAAGGCCAGCGTCAGCACATCCGCCTCCAGCCCGTCAATCACGGCCCGGGCCTGCTTTCCTGAGCCGCCATGCGACTGCTTGACTGCGATTTTCGTGCCTCCGCGCTCCTTCGCATACCAATGGCTAAATGCCTGATTATAATCCTTATAAAGTTCGCGCGTCGGATCGTAGGAGACGTTCAGGATATCTGTCACGTCTGCCGCCAGAAGGCTTGCGGCCGTCAATGCGATAAGGCTTGTTCCTATGACAGTTTCAATGCGGTTGTTGTTCATGCTCGCTCCTTTTGTGGCTTGAATTGGGCGATAGATTACCAACCTGATTAAAGTAAGTCAATAGACTTTGTAGATATTATGAAGATTGAACCTCTTTTTCGGATCAGAGCCTTAAAAAACGTCACACTTTCGACGAACTCAGCCGGGCAGCAGCAAAGCCATGTCGGCTGGCAAAGGGGCCGTCACTTCGGTCAGTGCACCGAATCGCGGATGATGAAATCTCAGATAATCGGCATGAAGGGCCTGCCGCCGCAAGCGCAGACGTTGCTGGTCCTCGACTGTCAGGGCATCCTCACAGAACCGCAGAAACAGTGTTTCGTCCACACCGTACAGCTTGTCTCCGACCACCGGAAAACCCAGTGACAGCAGCGTCGCACGGATTTGGTGCAGCCGGCCCGTGCGCGGCAGCGCGGTCAACACGCTAAAACCATCGCACAAGCGCACCCGCTCGAACACCGTCTCGGCCCACTCGGCCTCTTTGCACGGCGCAGCGCCCCCCACCGCAGCCACGGTGAACCGCCTTTTCTTGCGGATCACAGACAGCGGATCAGCCGACAGCCAGCCCATCGCTTCAAGCCGTTCGGGAAAGGCTCCTTCGACAAACACGGTGTAGCGCTTCCCGACCTTGTGTGCGACGAACTGCTTCCAGAGATTCTGCGCAGCTTCAGGTGTCTTACCCACGATCACCAACCCAGACGTCTCGCGGTCGATCCGGTTCACCAGCACGGGATCTTTCACACCGTAACTCTTTTTCAGCATCGCCCAGAGCGTGTGGTTGAAATACCTTCCGCCCGGATGACACGGCAGGTTGCCGGACTTGTCCACCACCACCAGCAGCGGATCGTCCGAAACAACTCTGAAAGACGCATCCACCGGCGGCTCAGGAATGTCGGTCGCATCGTAGCGCAACGCGTCGCCCACACGCAGCTGCGCTGCGGGCATCGAGACACAACCGTTCACATGAACCCGGCCATCAGCAATCAGCCGTGTCCACTCCGCCTCAGTGTGATATGTGAATCGGTCGACTAAAAACGCCGCCAGTGCTTTGCCGGCATCTTTTTCACGGATTGTAAAAGTCATTTCACGCGTCATCGTTTACCTTTGGCGTTGAACCCGCACGTAGCCCCGTGTTATAGTTGCCCGAAATTTATCGGGCCCATAGCTCAGTCGGTCAGAGCGGAGGACTCATAATCCTTTGGTCGCAGGTTCGAGCCCTGCTGGGCCCACCACCCTTAACCCCCTTAAAACACCATGTTTTATTGGGGTTTTTTCACTATTTGAACTTCTTAACGGATTAATGGCGTGTCTCCACTTTCCCTCGTTTTGCCTAGTTCAAACATCGTTTTTTACAACAATTTTACAACAGTCGATTTACCACCAATTCTTTGCTGTCAAAGAACGAACACGCACGGTCAGGCACTGGCGGGTCCAAAGTCGACTCTATGTTCTGCGTTACCAGGCGTCCAGCCACGTTACAGCCAAAAAAACCACCAGTAACTTAGCACGCACCGCACCATCACGCAAGGCCGATAAATCAGACAATATCCACGTTAAAACAAACAGGCGGCGAGTATCACCCCGCCGCCCGTTTTTTCGCGCGTCAGCATTGAGCGGTGAGCCTACGGCGCCGCAGCGGCATTGTTGACGGTAGTGCTGGTATGGTTGGCGAGACCGCCGCCGCCGAGGGCGTAGCCGAAGAAGGCCCAGGGGCCGAGGGTCTTGACAGTGTCCCACGCGCCTTCCCAGAAGGTGGGCTCGCGGGGGATGATGTTCTTCGGGGGAACCGGCGTGTTCATCGTGAAGGTGCTGAAGTTCTCGAACGTCACCTTGCCGTTGCCGTTTGAGCTGGTGACGGTCCAGAGTTCCGCGACGTTGGCGGAGTTGTAGTAGCTGTCGGCGATCTTGCCGGCGGCGGGATCTTCTTCTCGCTTAACCCAGCACAGCCGGACGCGCCGAGCATGAGGGCGCAGAGCAGAATGCAGCCCGCGCCTCAGCGGGGATAAAAAGGCAGACTCCCGTGACAATAAAAACCACGCTCTCGTACGTTCGTCAGTTCCATACTCACCACGGCGGCAGTTCCTTTGCTGTCCGGGGTTTCCCGCATGGCCGCGCTAAACACTCTCCCAATCTCTCCTTTCTTGCTTGAAGATGGGTGTTGCATCAACTATCAAATTATTATAATATTTAAATTTCGAAAACGGAGTTAGGCTCAAGGAGGCGGAATCATGGAAACGAAGAAGCTTGTGATCATTGGCGGTGTGGCCGGAGGAGCCAGCGCTGCGGCGCGTGCGCGGCGTTTGAGCGAGGAGGCGGAAATCCTTCTGCTTGAGCGCGGCCCCTATGTCTCGTTCGCCAATTGCGGCCTGCCCTACCACGTCGGCGGCGAAATAGCCGACCGCAGCCGACTGCTCGTCACCACGCCCGAGAACCTTCGCGCCCGCTTCCGCATCGGCGTGCGCACCCGCAGCGAAGTCACCGCCATTCACCCCGCTAAAAAAGAGGTAGAAATCAGAAACATCGAGAGCGGCGAAGTCTATCGCGAGACCTACGACGCGCTCATCCTGAGCCCCGGCGCCGAACCGGTCCGCCCGCCGATTCCCGGCATCAACAGTCCGAACGTGCTCACGCTCCGCAACATGGAGGACATGGACCGCATCATCAAGGCGCTCAATGGCAAGACGCACGCTACGGTGATCGGCGGCGGCTATATCGGACTCGAAATGGCCGAGGCGCTGCGCCGCCGCAAAATCGCCACCGCGCTCATTGAACTCGCGCCGCAGGTGATGGGCCCGGCCGATGCCGAAATGGTTTCCATCCTCCATCAGGAACTGACCCTCAACGGCGTCGACCTGCGCCTCGGCACCTCCGTCACCGGTTTCAGCGAATCCGCCAGAGGGCTGACCCTGACCCTCAGTTCCGGTGATAAGCTCGAAACTGGCATCGCCGTGCTCGCGATCGGCGTCAGACCCGAGACCTCGCTCGCCAAAGCGGCGGACCTGACTCTCGGCCCGCGCGGCGGCATCCGGGTCAATGACCGCATGCAGACCAGCGACCCGTCCATCTACGCCGTCGGCGACGCCGTGGAGGTGACCGACCTCATCACGCGCCAGCCCGCGCTCATCCCGCTGGCCGGGCCCGCCAACCGGCAGGGGCGCATCGCCGCCGACAACATCTTCGGGCGCGACACGCGTTACCGCGACACGCAGGGCACCGCCATTTGCAAGGTCTTCAACCTCGCCATCGGCATGACCGGCCTCAGCGAAAAAGCGGCGAAGCGCGAGGGCATCGCGTTTGAGAAAGTGTATGTCCATCCCGCCAGCCATGCCTCTTACTATCCCGGAGCCGCTCCGCTCAGCCTCAAAATGCTGTTCGACCCCCAGTCCGGCAAAGTGCTCGGCGCACAAGCCGTCGGTAGCGACGGCGTGGACAAGCGCATCGACGTCTTTGCTGTCGCCATCCGCGCGGGACTGACCGTTTTCGACCTCGAAAACCTTGAACTCTCCTACGCGCCGCCGTTCGGCTCAGCCAAAGACCCCGTCAACTACGCCGGGTTCGCCGCGGCCAACGCGCTGCGCGGCGATGTCAAACTCTGCCATGTGGAAGACGTCGTCAACCCGACGGCGGATCAGAAGCTTCTCGATGTCAGCACGCCCGCCGAGGTTTCCGCCGGGACGATTCCCGGGGCGAAGAACATCCCGCTCGACGAACTTCGCGACCGGCTGGGCGAGCTTTCCAAAGAGAAGGAATACTTCGTCTTCTGCCGCGTCGGACTGCGCGGCTATGTGGCCTGCCGCATCCTGTCACAGGACGGCTTTAAATGCCGCAACCTAACCGGAGGCTACATCACTTACCAGCGGACGGCCGGATTGCCCGCGGCCGAAATGCCCCAAAACCATCATCCCGAAAGCGATTCCGACGATCAGAATTCCCAGCCCTTGGGAAAGGAGACCCCTGTGAAATTTGTCAAAACCGTTGACGCCTGCGGCCTGCAGTGCCCCGGCCCCATCCTGCAGCTCAAGCAGGCCATAGATGAAATTAAAGTCGGCGAGGCCGTCTGCGTCACAGCAACCGACCCCGGCTTTGTCGCCGACGCGCCCGCGTGGTGCAACACCACCGGCCATGAGCTCGCCAGCCTGGAGCCGGCTGAAAAGGGCAGCTATCGGGCCACCATTATCAAACGGTCGCCTGCAGTGTGCGGCAACGTGCAGCAGTCCGGCAAACGTGCCATGACCAACGTCGTTTTCTCCAACGACTTCGACAAGGCCATGGCCGCCTTCATCATCGCCAACGGCGCCGCCGCGGCGGGCTATGAGGTGACACTCTTCTTCACCTTCTGGGGCCTCAATATCCTGCGCAAATCCGGCCCGGTCGCTGCCAAGAAGAACCTCATCGAAAAAATGTTCGGCGTCATGATGCCGAAGGGGCCTGACCGCCTCACGCTCTCCAAAATGAATATGGCGGGCATGGGCTTGGCCATGATCAAAGGCATCATGAAACACAAGAACGTCATGTCGCTTCCGGAACTCATCGGCCAGGCGAAGCTCAGCGGCGTGCATCTGGTCGTCTGCACCATGAGCATGGATCTCATGGGAATCAAGAGCGAAGAACTGATCGACGGCATCGAAGAAGGCGGCGTCGCCATGTATATCGACCACCTGAGCCGCTCGTCGGCTGGCCTGTTCATTTCATAGTGTAAACCGCTTCACTGGACAAGCAGCACACGGTAGAACAGGCGAGGCGCGTTGGTGGTGACGGGGCCTCGGAGCGGCAGTGATGTGCCCGTGCCGAAAACAGCGTTCGTATAGCCGCTCCAGTCGGGGCTCTGAAGATCGGAGGTTCTCTGAACCTGATAATAGCGCTGCAGGAGCGAGGGGAACGCCAGTTGGAAGTCCTGGTCAGCAGACACCACGCTGAAGGCGGTGATCTTCAGGACGCTGTTGCCGTTGTTCGGGATTGTGCCGGAGAGGTACTCGTTGAGGTTACTCATGCCGTCGTGATCCGGGTCGGCCCCTGCCGCTGCATTGGTTGAAGAGGCCCTTCCGAAATAGAGAACCTGCCACGCGTCTGGCAGACCGTCGTCATTGGCGTCGGCCGGCGCGCCCGACTGGATCACCGTGAAAACCATGCCGGCGATCGCGAGGGTGCCGGTCCTCACGTTGCTGTCGGCGTTCCTGTCCAAACTGTAGGTGACCGTGCCGGAACCAGAACCTGGCAGGGCGGAAGAAAGGATGCTCAACCACTGGCTCTCGCTGGCCGCAGTCCAGTCACAACCCGCTCCAGCCGTGACTTGGACGGAGCCTACCTGACTCAGTTCGCTGAATGTCTGCGAACCGGGCATGATCACGTAACTGCACGATCCCCCTGCGACCGTCACCGTGGCGGAACCGAGGTTCGAGTCCGTCGAGCCATCCCAAGCCGCGAACGTGAACGTGTCTGAGCCCGCAAACGCTGTATCCGGATAGTAGGTGGCCAAAGATCCGGACAGGCCGACACGCCCGTGGGAAGCCTGTTTGACGATTCGGAATACGAGCGGGTTCGCATCCGTAACCGGCAAGCTAATGGCGACCGGCGTATTGATTCCCGTACTGGCGCTGATGCTCTGCGCGACCGGAGCGAGATTCGGATTATGGTCTGTATTTCCCGACCCCTGGTGGCAGGTATAGCAGCCGATCTGCTGACCGCGGAAGAAGTTGTAGGTATATTGACGGTCAAAGATCGAGACAGACCAACTCAACTGAGACCGAGAGAGCACCGTGCCGCGCTGGTCGGCGCCGTGACAGGCAGTGCAGTTCGCAGGGGTCTTCCCGGGAGTCTGGTGACCGTTGGATCCAAGGGACGCCGATAGGGTGCAAGCCGTGCGGTCCGCCGTTTACGGTAGATGGACTGGACTTATGGCATTGGGTGCATTCGGAGAGCATGCCCTCATGGCCCTGGAACTGCAAGCTCGTCACATTGTCGTTAGCGAAGGCGCTGGGGAATTCCGCGTGCGTTGAACCGTGGCAGGCGGAGCAGTAGAGGCCTCCGTGTCCACGCGAGAATCGGAAAAGAGAGAGCCCTTCGGCAGGCGCATTGGTGTTCGTCGCGAACCGTTGATTAGCAGCGACGCGGTAGTTGCCGTTCGTGAAAGAGGAGGTAAACCTGATCTGGCCGTTGTTGCTATCCGCGTCGCCGCTGTGGCAACTTTGACAGGTCGGCTCGTTGAGCCAGCCGGTACGGGCGGGGTTGCCGACCACGCTCATGACGCCGTGACAGCTCTGGCATTGCATCGCCAAATCGCCGTTCGCGGCCACAGCGGTGCCCATGACGCCTCGCAGGCAGCGCGTGTCAGAACCGGGATGGCAGCGGTAACAGGAGGAGCGGTTGCTGCTGGACTCGAGCGTCAGGTGGCTGATGGGGTCGGTGACCGAGGCGTGCAGACCATGCACGGCGGTCGTCAGAGGCGGAACGCCGGCATACCCCGTGCCCGGCACGGCTTCGGAAAGGTGGCAGGCAGCGCAGAAGACCGGTTGGCCGTGCTTGACCACAGAGGAATACAGGCCGTTCGTCGTGAACCCTTTCGCAGCGAGAATGACGGCGTACTGGGCCTGCATTTCTTGATACCGGATCGCATCGTGAAGGCGCAGGATGTTGAGGCGATAGTCGCGTGTCGGGTTCGGATTCCACACCCAGCCGGCAGGCGGCAGGGCCGCCGGACCGGAGCCGGAGGCGTGACAAAGGCGCAGTCCATCTCATCCGAGACGGGCAACACAATGTCCGCCATGGCGACCCGCGTGTTTCCGTTGCTGGCAGATAGGCGCATCATGGGATAGGCGTTCTTGCGCATCAGATCATCGTACGGTGTGATCGGAACCCCATAGGCGGCGAACCAGCCATAACCAGCCTCGTAGGTCATGCGCTTGGGAGCATTATTTGTTCCCGGCATATAGGATTGGGAATAACCGGCAGCCGACAAGTCCACGCCCGCATCTGGCGGGAGTGCCTGACCGAGCAGGAGCGGGACATAGGTCCAGAAGTTGCCCTTGCCGACCGCGGTCGTGTTGACGGATCCAGCGGAATCCGCGACGTCCGCGTAGGAGACAGCATAGCCGGTTCCGTTTTTCACCAGGTGGGCCGTGCCGTTCAGGCCCCAGACGATCTGCGCTTCAATCGTATTGTAGGGCGGCAGGATAGAGAGGACGGAATAATCATTGTCCATGCAGTGCATGCCCAGATTGTTCCAGCCCATCACGTGCCAGTTAGTCTGCGCCGACGCAAAGAGTGGGATCGGAAGCAAGACCGCGAAAAGGGCTGTAAGCCTGCTTTTTTTTCAATTGAGTGACGTAACCACCCACAGGTCTACAGTGACATACCATACAACCACTCCTTTCCGTTAAAAAATCACGCAACGAAACGCGCTTTCTTTGTCATTAGGATGGAAACAGATGGGGTTGTCAATCCCGTTAAAAGTACCTGTAACTCGGCAGCTAACGGATGGGGCTTTGAGGGTCAATCCACTCATCAAGTTAGGGGCCGGTTTGCAGACGGAAGAACCGCATCGGATCTTTATCGTCCAGTGGATAGGTCATCGTTTTATTGGAACTGACAGAGCAGGTGTCAAACAAGCTCCATCCGTTCAAGAGATTCGTGGACGAGAGAATCCGGTAGGTGCGGTTTGAAACCGCCTCCCATGCCAGCTGGCCGTCCTGCCAGCGAAGATCGAATCGCGACGCGGCATTGAGAGGATCTGTACCCGCCAGACATTCGTCACCGTTCGTCATGCCGTCGCCGTCACAGTCCGCCTGTGCGGCCGACGCATAGCCGTTGGTGGCAAACCCCTGCGCATCCAGCCAGGCATACGGAACCCCGGTTGCGGTTTGATCCGGCCCGATGCAGATCACGGCGGTCTCCGGCGGCGTAAGCGTTGCCGTCAACACCAGCTCTCCCTGATTGGTTGCAACGGTGCCTGGGAAAGGCTTGAGCGTCAGGCTGTCCGTGATCGCCTGTTCATACTTCGGAAGAAGCGTTGCCAGAAATTCCTGTTCCGGAGAGAGCGTGCTGTTTGTCGTCATGTTCCGAACCGAAGCGAGTTGCTCGGGCACGGCGGAAAAGGCGGCGTTAAGCATGCCGTTCTTTTCCAAATCGCGCCGGATTAGGTAATGAACCGCGTTGGTGTCATTCAGTGAAGTCCACAGAATCTTGTCGCCATCGTTAACGGATAAAAGTTCCTGCGGGATGCGAAGCGTAACGGTTTCCGGCGTGTGATTGGTCCGGTCCGGATTGAACACCCCCGCCAGAATCCAATTTCGGTCTCCGCCGCAAATGGCTACCGCGCGAACCTGCGTTCCCGCATCGGCGGGCGGCTCCGGTTCCAGCACAACAGCTTTGCCGCCTGCCGTGCGGTCCAGCACCGCCAGGAACCAGCCGTGACTGGTCAACAGCTTATGCAGCCCGGATGCCGAACGAAAGGAGTCGAACACGCCCCAGTGATACCAGCGGCTGAGGCCGCCTTCACGATAGCGGGACATCGTTTGAAAATCCCAAGCGGCACCGCGCGCACCCGGCTCGTCTGTGGCCAGGTTGCTCTCGCAGTTCAAGATGCCGAATTCATGAACCTCCCACGAAACCGGCCACGGCAACTCGGCCTGTACCTGCCTGAAATATGAAATGTCGGCGTCCGCATTGCTCTGCGGGTTGTGCGGATGATTGGCTTGTGCGATGTAATCGGAGATTGAAAAGAAATCGAACGGCGAGCCTATCGTGCCGGTTGCGGCGTTTGTTCCCGACGCGCAGTGCCGGGCCAGTTGCAGCATATCCACATTGTTTGCCTCCGCCATGTTGAACGGCCCGAATTTCGCGCCCGGCAGAACGCTTTTGATGGCTGTGGCCGAATGATCGTAAATTTTGAAATAGTCCTCCTGCGTACCGGCGAATCGCGTTGCCGAGCCCGCCTCCGTGCCCTGCCGGAAACGGAACTGGTTGGCGGTGTCAAAGCCGTACAGATTGACCAGCGCCACGCAGAGATTGGAAACGAAGGTCTGCCATTCGACAAAATGAGCGGGCGTCGCAACCTGCCCATAGGATTGCATGATGATGTTCGAAGGAAAGCAGTAGGGAATGTTGTCGAGCACCAGCGTCAGGTTGGTATAGCCCAGACTGACATAGGGGTTCAGACGGAGAGCCAGCTTATCCCATCGGTACTGAAGATTTCCGTAGGCGTCCTTATAAACCAGATCGGCGACATCCGCCGGGATCGGCTTCTCGGCGCCGAAATTTACATTCCAGCCTCCGATCAGCCGAACCACGTTCAGATTGTCGGCATAAGGAACTTCCATCGGGAGCAGGCGGGTCTGGGTGGCGAAAGAGTTCTTCCTCTGATAATCGGTGATGACGTCCAGCCCCTGTCCGCCCGCCAGCCATTCGCCCGCTAAAGGCATGCCCCGCCAGAAAGGCGTCCATTGACCAATGTCATTCAGCGAGGAGACCGAAACGTCATCCAGTGCGATCGCGCCATTGCCGGTGTTGTTCAACGTCAGAAAAGACCAGTCGGCCGCCCCGCTCCACGCCAGTTGATTGGTCACCGCAACACCGCCTCTGCTCAGATTCTTTACTGCCGCAGAGGCCGACCGACGGGTCATGTCCACCATCAGCGAAATCTGCAAGGCATCGCCTGACACGAACGCGGGGATCGCCGGAGAACTGAAACTGCTGAAGGCAACGCCGTCCACCACAGCCGCCAACTCAACTTCTCCGGAGGAATTAACCCGGACAAAGAGATGATCCTGGGTCTGACCGTCCATAAATACCGCCTGGGGTAGTGCGGACTCAAACCCGACATACACCCCGCTCGTTGCACCGGATGATGCGGCATCATAGCGTCCGGATGTTTGGGCGATTGCAACGCCCGAAAACGGGCAGCTTACACGAACCGCCGTACCGCTGCCCGACAGCGTAAGCATGCCCCCTCCGACACCGGACGTCCCTGAAAAAACGGCCTGTCCTGCGGCTGTTTTCCATGCCGTCAAACCGGCGGCCTTCAGCCCGGCGATAGACCGTCCGGCAGTTATGTTTACCCGGCCTTCAACTCCCGCGCCCCAGTCGAAGGTGTCGCGTATCCCGCCTAGATCTGACCGGCATTCGACGTAATCCAGAATCGCGGTGCCTGCCGAGTGGTTGACCGTAAAGGAAGTCCAGGCCGGGATAGCCGACGAGGTCCAGGTGACGGTCTGGGTTTTAGCATTCGACAGCCCCGTCGTTATGAGAGAGGCGGTTTTATTCGCGACATTCACGGTCAGCGCCAGGGTCACAATATCGCCGGGAGTATAACTAAGCGTGGCGTTAGCTGCATTATTGGTCTGCCCGCCGACAATCGATTTCAAAGAGACCACACCGCCATTGCCCAGTTGGGCGAAAAGCTTGTCGGTCTTTTGGTTCGTGATCAGCGCGCTGTCGGGATTCGCAATCTGAAAGCCAAAATACAGCCCCCTTGTGCCGCTCGTATTTGGAAAATAAGTTCCGCTGAGGGTTGCAGTTACAGCGCCATTGGCCCAGCCGCCCACAGGTGTAAAATGAATGGTTTCAGTGCTGTTTCCTCCAGATAGCGACAGCCGTCCGCTTCCGGCGCCGCCGTTTCCGCTAAACACGGCATTTGTTGCGGTGTTCACCGTCCACACGGGGCCACCCGTCTGAGTCTGTTGTCCGTCAACAGTCATGCCGGCTGTAATCCACTCACGTCCGGCAACGCCTGCTCCCCAGTCGAAACTGTCCTCAACGAGCACCCCAGAGAAAGCGAGCGGCGCAATAAGGAAAACGGCCAGAGAGGATAAGAAATAACCTTCGGGCCGGCACCGGCCCGCGTTGACCGGAATCATGCCTGAACTACCATCGAACACGGCCTTCATCATAATTGTACAACTCGATGCGCTTCGGAACTTAGGCGTCATCGCACCCTCTTCGGCGTCCTTTTCACTCGCGCCGACAAGAGCTTCCAGTCGCCGGACCGGATCGCCGTGCGGCTCGTCGATGTCCCGCACAGCAGCAGAGCGCCGTGCAAAGTCTCTGCGCCTTAAATAATCGCATAGAGTCTGTTCATGGACGGCTTCTGCCTTTTGTTTTGATCTCTTCAAGCTTTGCGGACATCGCGGCGGCGATGTCGGGATGCGCGGCGGCGATGTTCACCGTTTCGCTCAAATCGTTGTCTAGGTTGTAGAGCTGACCGGTGATGGGCGGCAAATCCTTATCGGCGATCTTCTCCGCCGGGTTTTCAAGTTCTGCCCTGCGCCTGGCTGCCTTTCCTTTTTTGGCACCGTTGCCGGGAATGAATTTCCACGGCCCTTTTCGCAGCGCAAGCGCGTTGCCTAAGTTGTCCTGTTCGATCAGACACTCGCGGCAGGGCTTGTCGGATTTCTCGCCGAGGAGCGCGGGCAAAACATTGAAACTGTCAGGGCCGTCGGCTGGGTCAAGCCACTGTCCGGTCAGCGAAGCGAAACTCGACAGCATGTCCGCCTGGCAGACCAACGCGCCGGACGTGCCGGGCTGGATGCGGCCCGGCCAGCGTGTGACCAGCGGCACCCGCGTGCCACCTTCCCAGATCGAGCCTTTTACGCCACGTAGCACGCCGTTGAAAAGATGACCGTTGTTCGATTCGACGGTGCCGCCGTGCTCCTTGTCGGGACCGTTTGAGTCGAGAACGCCCCCGTTGTCGCTCGTGAGGATGACCAGCGTGTTTTCTGCGATCTTCAGGCGTTCGAGCGTTCCGAGCACCTGACCGACGATCCAGTCGAACTCGGCGATGGTGTCGCCGCGCACGCCGCACTGGCTAGCTCCGCGGAACTTCGGATTCGGCACGCGCGGCACGTGGATATTGTGGGTGGCCACTTCGAGGAAGAAGCGCTCGCCCTGATGCCGCTCGATGAACTCACAGCTCTTCCGGGCGATCACCACCGACATCTCGTCGTCCTTCCATAGCGCCGCCTGGCCGCCGGTCTGCGCGCCGATGCGCGGGATGCCGTTGATGAACGAGCGCGGGGCGCCGCGTCGGACGGCATAGTCGAGCTTGATCGGGTCCGCCGGATCAAGCCCGACCACGCGGTGATTTTCCACCCAGACGCACGGCACCCGATCGCCCGTCGCCGGAACAATCCACGCATAATCAAACCCGACCTCGAGGGGGCCGGGCGTGATCGTGCCGTTGTAGTCGGTGGGTTTGACGCCCAGCCCGAGATGCC